>Ga0208041_1000749_pt1 | contig 27195 bp, 16 predicted proteins | sample AD_SCU002_MetaG_FD_184453 | JGI IMG/M metagenome (GOLD analysis project Ga0208041, IMG submission 184453) | Active sludge microbial communities of municipal wastewater-treating anaerobic digesters from China - AD_SCU002_MetaG (SPAdes) (version 2) | ecosystem: Engineered > Bioreactor > Anaerobic...
GCCTGTTCATGGCATGAGCGAAGCGAAAATTCAGGTACGGGATCTTAATGCCAGGATTCTCCCTGGTCTACGTACAGTTTATGATGAAAGCGGAGCCAGGATAGACATAAGTAGCTTGTCTTCAGGGATTTATTTTATTGAAGCAAGATCCGGCAGTCATATCCTCCAGAAGAAGTTCATCAAACAGTAGCATACCTTTTCATCTCCAAAATCGGGCAATTCAACCTACACGTAGCAGATACTGTGTAAAGATTTTAACTTTACACCAAACGAGCTGCCATGAAGCGTATCCATTTCCTGTTGCCGGTTTTACTTTTTCTGATCACCTTATCATTGCAAGGCCAGAAGATTTCAGTTCAGGATGCCAACCGCATCGGCTATAACTTTTTACTGGATCAAGCGAGATCTGAATCTGATGCCACGAATGCAACCCTGTTGCTCCACCGCATAAGTCCTATCCTCCATCAGGCTGAAACCGTCTTTTATGTCGTTCAGTTTGAACCCTCAGGTTGGGTCCTGGTAAGCGCAGATCAGCGTGCATATCCGGTAGCAGCGTATGCATTAGCAGGTAGCTGGTCAGATTCGGAAGGGCCCTGGTCGATGTGGATACGGGAATATGCTGGGCAGATCCTTGAGGCACAGAGAATGACGTCAGTGGATCCCGATGTGCGTAAGGCTTGGCAGTATTACGATTGTATTGACCAGAACAAGACCAGAACGGAATGGAAGAACATCCAACCTATGCTGCTCTCAACTTGGAACCAGGGATATCCCTACAATACTGCCTGCCCTCCCGATCCTGCCGGCCCGGGCGGACATGCCGTGACGGGCTGTGTTGCCACCGCATGTGCCCAGCTGATGTATTATTTCCGTTTTCCTAAGCATGGCTCCGGTAGTTATGCATATACGCATCCAGTCTATGGTAACCTGGCTGTGGATTTTTCAGCTGCCACATATGATTATTCACAGATGCTCAATGCCACGAGTACTTATAATGCTGAGATGGCCAAGCTGGCCTACCACTTCGGTGTATCGGTGGATATGGTGTATGGACCAAACAGCTCAGGTATGTACAACCACAAGGCGGCTTATTCCCTGAGGACACATTTTAACTTCAGTCCGGCAACACAATATGTTTTCAGAGACAGTACCAATATGGACTGGGACAGCCTGTTGGTAAGCCATCTGGAGCGGCGCATTCCGATGTATTATGCTGGTTGGGCTGCGGTTGGGTCAACCAGTGGACATGCTTTTATCTGCGATGGTTATCAATCAACAGTCCAGGGGAATTTTTATCACTTCAACTGGGGATGGGGTGGAAGTCAGGACGGATATTTCTATACCAATAACCTGACACCGGGTGGGTCTCAGTTCACTTTCGCCCAGGAACTGATCATCAATGCCTACCCCGATACGCTGCAATACAGCTATCCGTTGTATTGCCAGGACTCCATCGTACTGACAGCGAAAGCAGGAACCCTGGAGGATGGCAGTGGTCCTGCCCGGCCATATAAGGCCTATTCCCAATGTAGTTGGCTGATTATGCCGCAGGTGAATGGCTATGATTCAATTCAGCGCATAGAGTTGGTTTTTAATAGGTTAAACACAGAGCAGGGGGTTGATAAGATCTCTGTCTATCAGGGCGGTGACGCCACTGGTGTTTTGATCGGGACTTATTCCGGCACGAGCTTGCCGCCGATGATCACAGTAAATAGCAACAAGGCATATATTACTTTCGTTTCCAATGGGAGTCTGGAATATGATGGATTTCTTATATCCTATAAGGCGGTAAGTCCTTCCTGGTGCAGTGGTCTGGTGACTTACTCGGCTGCAGCCCATACTTTTGATGATGGCAGTGGCAGCAAGCATTACAATAACGGCAACTTATGTACATGGCTTATCCAACCCGCTTCCGCTGCCATGGTGTACCTTAGCTTTGATTACTTTGATACTGAGCCCAATAAAGACATCCTCCGGGTATATAATTACAACACACAGCAGCTCCTGGGGGCTTATTCGGGTTCCCAGTTACCACCAGACATCCAGGTACCAGGTCCGGTTTACCTCGAATGGGTGACAAACCAGGATCAAACCGCCAATGGCTGGCAGATCACATACACCTCCAGCGGTGCAGGTATTGATGATATAGGTAGTATGGAGCTGAATGTCTTTCCAAATCCCTGCAAAGACCATTTCTACCTACAGTCTAAGGAGGTGAATGGCTCCGTTGACATCGGTATTTTTGATGTTCAGGGAATGCTGGTTCACCAGGAGCGCATAATCCAGACAGGTGGAACGCACAGGGTTAGCCTGGGAAAGGTGAGGCCAGGGATCTACTTTGTGGTAATGAAGGATACAGAATCCCGGCGTGTTGGAAGGTTAGCAGTGATTCGATAGGCAAACCGGATTGCGTAAGGAGGATCGGTACTGGCCTTGCGCTCTTCATTCTTTTATTACCTGCTGATCACGCATGCAATCTTCAATCTTCTGCTTCAGTTTCCAACAGGTCATCTGACGCAAATGGAGCCGGCGTGACAACTCATGGCTGGAAACTTCCTTTTCATTGCATAGCATATAGGTGATTCTGAAGGCGTTGGGAAGATCCACTTTGCAACGATGGAATATGGTATGTGCTGTAGCCGATTCATCATGTTTGCAGCGCGTGCAGCGCCTGGCATAAGGTGTCTTGCCCTGGCAATAATTATGGTGTCCGCACTTTCGGCAGGTATATCCATCTTTCCACTTCTCAGAGGCCAGAAAAGCGAGGCAATCTTCCTGTGTCATATACTGTGATGCAAAGAATTGATCATCAGTATTATTGAAAAGCTTCTTTAGGTTGATGTGGTGGATGTGGGCAACGAAATCTGTCATTTCTACAAAAAATTATGACAAAATTAAAAAAATTAGTGATACTAAAGCGATTTATATAAAAATATTGACATATCTTTGCTCCCGAAAAACGGATGATAACATGAAAAACAGCAGCAAGATGATACGCCACATGCTTACCATTGCCGCCTTGGCAGCCACGATGATTGTTTCGGCTTGTACAGGTTCAGGATCCGGAGAACAGGCAACCAGCCAGGAAGCGCCAGCTGTGCAGGAGACCCCTGCACCAGAGCAGTCCCAGGTGACGCAGCCAGTTGCAAACGGGCCCGAAACCCCTGCCCAGGCGTCGCCCACTGCAGCGCAGGGCAAAGTGATACAAATGACGACGGCCGACTTTAAGAAGTTGATATTTAACTACGAGAAAAACCCTGAAAACTGGGTCTTCGAAGGAGAACGCCCCTGCATCGTAGATTTCTATGCAGATTGGTGTCGTCCCTGTAAGCTGGTTGCCCCCATCATGGATGAACTGGCAGCTAAGTATGCAGGTCAGATAGACATTTACAAAGTTAATACTGATCAGGAGCGTGAGCTGTCGCAGGTTTTCGGAATCCGCAGCATCCCATCCATGCTGTTTTGTCCCAATGAAGGCAAACCCCAGATGACGCAGGGTGCCTTGCCAAAGGAAACCTATGAGGAGGTGATCCAGAATTTCCTCCTGGGCAAGGGAAGTGTAAGCAATAATTAATCAACCCATAAAAAAAGAACACAATGATTGAGCATTTGACCAAGGAGGCTTTTCTTGAAAAAGTCTTCAATTATGAGAAAAACCAGGAATGGAAATTTGAAGGTGAACTTCCTTGTCTGATCGATTTTTACGCCGACTGGTGCGGACCCTGCAAAATGGTGGCTCCGGTACTCGAGGAACTGGCGAAGGAATATGATGGTAAAATCAATATTTATAAGGTAGACACAGAACAGGAGCAGGAGCTTGCCGCCGCATTTGGAATTCGGAGTATTCCCAGCCTGTTGTTCTGCCCGATGGGCGAACCGCCTCAGATGGCAATGGGTGCACTGCCCAAGCAGAGCTTCATACAGGTTATTGATGAAGTATTGCTGAAGAAGACTGCTTAATAGCGGGAGAAGGGGTAGCTAAAAGGCGGAGAGCGATGAGGTCTCCGCCTTTTCTTTTTTTTTGACTTGCGATATACATCCTACCTTTGTCGTGGATCAATGACACAACAAATGAAAGACAAGAACCTGGGATTTAACTCCAAGGCTGTTCATGCCGGAGAGATCGATGACTGCTTGGGAAGCGCTACCGTTCCAATCTATCAGACTTCAACCTTCAAATTCAGCGATGTTGATGAGGGGGCCCGCTGTTTTGCCGGCACCAGCGATGGGTATATCTATACACGACTGGGCAATCCTACCATCGCTGCCCTGGAGGATGCGGTCGCGACGCTGGAACACGGGTTTGGCGGCATCGCCACGGCTTCCGGCATGGCGGCCATTTCGACCGTCTATCATGCATTCCTGGGACAGGGTGCTCATATCGTCAGCCATGATGCACTGTATGGACCGGCCAGGGGTATCATGGAAAATGTATTCTCCAGGTTCGGGGTGACCTATTCATATGTGGATGCCACGGATAATGAAAATGTCCGGGCTGCCATCCGTGATAATACCAGGCTCATCTATCTGGAGACACCTGCCAACCCTACCATGGGTATTATGGATATTCGTGCCGTTTCTGAACTGGCTGCCAGCAGGGGAATTCCGCTTTGTGTCGACAATACCTTCTGCAGCCCTGTCCTGCAGAACCCATTGCTGCTGGGAGCAGATATCGTGCTGCATTCCATGACGAAGTTCATCAACGGGCATGCCGATATCGTGGCGGGTATGCTGGTGACACGTACAGAGGAACACTATAAAATATTGCGCACCATGATGGTGAACATGGGATCCAATATGGACCCTCACCAGGCCTATATGGTGTTGCGCGGGCTCCGTACCCTCGGCATCCGTGTTGAGCGGGCCCAGGAAAACGCCAGGCTGGTCGCCGCTTTTCTGGCCGACCATCCTAAGGTTGCCTGGGTTAAATACCCCGGATTGCCCTCTCATCCACAATATGATCTGGCACTCAGACAGATGAAAGGGCCGGGTGCCATGATCAGTTTTGAGCTTAAGGGAGGTTACGAAGCTGGCAAGGCCATGATGAACCAGGTCCGGCTGGCATTACTTGCTGTTTCGCTTGGGGGCGTAGAGACCCTGATCCAGCACCCGGCCTCCATGACGCATTCCAAAATGAGCCAGGAAGCCAGAAGTCTTGCAGGAATTACAGATGGACTGGTAAGGTTATCAGTTGGTATTGAAGATGTTGGCGATATAATCGCTGACCTGGAGCAGGCCCTTCAATATGCCTGATTGAGTATTAAGGAATTCAGGCATCCTTGATTATCCCTGTTTTTTTTAGCAAATTTGCACAAACCCACCTGCAAGGTGCTACGAAGATTCAGGATGTATTCAATGAGGGCAGGTATCCTGCTGCTGGTGTGCCTTGGACATAGCCTGAGCGCGCAGAAGGTAGGACTGGTCCTGAGCGGTGGCGGAACGCGCGGAACAGCCCATATCGGCGTGATCAAAGCCTTGGAAGAAGAAGGCATTCCCATCGACTATATCACAGGTACTTCCATCGGCGCCATCATCGGGGGTCTTTATGCAGCAGGCTATTCGCCGGCTCAGATGGAGGAAATCGTGACCTCCCCTGACTTTTCCAGATGGGCCTCAGGTGTGATTGATGATAAGTATTATTTCTTGTACAAACAGCCAGACCCTGATGCCTCCTGGCTAAGGCTCAGGTTTAGCGTCGACAGCCTTATCCTTCCTGCTTTGCCTTCCAGTCTGGTCTCTCCCTTTCAGATGGATTTTGCCGTCATGGAGTATTTTGCCCGTGCAGGAGCTGCCGCAGCGTATGATTTCGACAGTCTGTTCGTGCCCTTCCGATGCATTGCAGCTGATATCGCCAATAACCGCTCTGTAGTCCTTGATAAGGGCGATCTTGGCCAGGCCATCCGGGCATCCATGACGTTTCCTTTCTATTTCAAACCGATCCGCATCGATGATGTGCTGTTGCTGGATGGAGGTATGTATAATAACTTTCCCTCGGATGTGATGTATGAGGTTTTTTTTCCGGATATCATCATCGGTAGTAAAGTGGCCTCAAACTACGCTCCTCCCCGTGAAGATGATATCATTAGCCAGATACAGACAGTGTTTATGGAGCAGACGGACTATACAGTGATATGCGACAATGGCGTTTTGATTGAACCTGTTCTTCCCCGCCTCAACCTGATTGACTTCTCGAGATCCCGTGAACTGATTGACAGTGGTTACCTGGCCACTAAAAGGATGATGCCAGAGATACGGGCTTTTGTATTTGAATCAGTAAGCCCACTGGAGATGGAATGGCGTAGGGCAGTCTATTGGGCCTCAAAACCTGAGCTGAACATCGATGCTATCCACATTTCCGGTCTAAGTCCACATCAAAGTGAGTATGTGCGCCGAAGCTTTTCCAGAAAAGACAGGGAGATTACAATGGAAGAAATCAGGGATATCTATTATGAATTGACAGCAGATGATAAAATCAACCGGTTATATCCCACACTCGTCTATGATACCGTTCAACAGCATTTTAATCTGATGCTCGATGTTGAAAGGGAAAAGGACCTGCACCTGAGTTTTGGTGGGAATATCTCCTCCAGCCCCATCAACGAGGCTTTTGTAGAGATTCAGTATAAATACCTTGGCCGACAGGCTATTACCGCCGCAGCCAGTAGTTATATCGGTCGGTTCTACAGTTCTGTTGCAATAAAGACAAGGATAGACTATCCCGGTCAATACCCTTTTTATCTCAAGGGCGGATTCACATTGAGCCAGTATGACTATTTTAAAACATCGACCTATTTCTTCGAAGATAAAACTCCTTCCTACCTGATCGCCAACGAGAATCACCTGATGATGGATGCAGGTGTTCCACTGACCAATATGGGCAAGTTTGAGGTTGGGGTTGCCCTGGGGACGGATAAATATGACTATTACCAAACCAATGTATTTTCACGCCTGGATACTGCAGATCAAACAAGGCTTGAGTATTTCTCAACCCGCTTTCTGCTGGAAACGAATACCTTGAATCGAAAACAGTATGCCAATAAAGGATCCCGGTTTGCAATGGATGGCATTTTTAGCACCTTGCAGGAAAGGTACACACCTGGTTCAACCTCCCTGCTGGGTGTCATAGGCCGGGAAAACCATAACCGATTCAGGCTGAGGTTTATGCTCGAAAATTATCTCAACATTTCCGCCTACTATACATTTGGATTGTCAGGAGAAACTGTCATTTCCAACTATAATTTCCTGAAGAACTACACATCTACCATGCTGGCCAGTCCGGTTTATGCACCTATTCCCGAGAGCCGCACCCTTTTTCTTCCTTCCTACAGGGCACATAATTACGTGGGTGTTGGATTCCGGCATATTGTCAATCCGGTCAAAAACCTGGACCTCAGATTTGAAACCTACTTTTTTGCTCCATTCCAGGTCATTGAGGAGGAGCCAGACCGCACAGCAGCCTATGGAAAACCAATGTCCATCCTTAATACCATTATCAGCTCAGCAGTGGTGTTCCATTCTCCGGTAGGACCTATCAGTCTCAGTATGAATTATTACGAAAGAAAAGAGGATGCATGGTCCCTGAATTTTAACATCGGATATATTATCTTCCACCGGCATCCTGCTGATTAGCAAATTATACTGCCCACTCAGGCGTTTCGCCTTGTTCATATGCCATAAAACCTTAATTTTGCAATCCCTTTTGGGGAAACCTGAGTGCGCATAATCATATTCACCAACAAGATTGATCAAACAAACCGCAAGGAACCATAACGTAACAACCATCTCACTTTAATTAGTCATCTTAGCAACCGATCCCATGGAAGACAAGACGCAGATGAATGCGGATCTGCCGATCAACGATCAGCAAACCTCTCCGGAGGAGAATCCTATCGAAATCGAACAGCCCGAAGCCCCTGTTGTAAATCCGATCTCAACAGAAGAATTCCCGGAAACCATTGTTGCACCAGGTGAAGAACCGGCCACTCCTGAAGAACCGGCCACTCCTGAAGAACCGGCTACTCCTGAAGAACCGGCCACTCCTGAAGATCTGACCATTCCTGAAGAACTGGTCAATCCAGAAGAATCTGCTATTCCCGGAGAACCAACGGAAGCGGAGCAGGAGGCACTGCCTGATGATGCATCCGCAGTATCCATGATTGCGGAAGCAGAGGCACCCATAGCGTCTGTAATCCAGCCAGAAGAGCTGCCGGCAGTGGAAGAGACAGAAGTTGCTCAGGATGCGCTACCTTCTGAAGATCAACTGGAAACTGCAGATTCGATGTTGGATGTGATAACAGAACAGCATGAGGTTGCGTCAGTGGAGGTGCCTGTTGTAGAACCGATACCTGAAGTTGCTTTGGTAACTGAGGTTGTCGAGGAAAATACGGAGCCGGCCATCGTCGCTGAACCAGCCGTGACTGCCATTGCTCCTGAAGAACTGCCCGAGGTAGAGGAGGAGCATGATGAGGATGAAGACATCGCAGAGGATCCCCTGGAAACAGAGGAAAAATACCAGACCCTTCTTCGTGAAGAGCTGGTTACCGCAATGGAAGAAGTTGTAGCTCTGGATGATATCAGTATCATGAAACGCAGGATTGCGCTGATCAGGGTGGCTTTCATGAATAAAACCCGGGACGAGAAGAATGCCCGGTTCGAAAAATATATTCAGGACGGGGGAGAGAAAGAGGCATACAGCGATGCACCTGATGCCCTGGAGGAGAGGTTCAGAAACGCATTCAATACATATAAAGATAAGAAGGCAGCCTGGGAGGTGGATCAGGAAAAGCTCCGCCACCAAAACCTGATTGAAAAACAACACATACTGGAGCAACTCAAGGAGCTGATCAATTCAGAAGAGTCCCTGAAGAAGACCTATGATGAGTTCAGGGAGCTGCAGGAAAAATGGAGTCACATCGGTATGGTTCCCCGTACCGAGAACAACAACCTCTGGCAGAACTACCACTTCCTGGTTGAGAAGTTCTTTGATAAGGTAAAGATCAACAGGGAACTGAGGGACCTGGATCTGAAACGTAACCTGGAACACAAGGTCGCATTGTGTGAGAAAGTGGAAGAATTACTGATCGAAACCTCCATTGATCGCTCTTTCAGATTGTTGCAGCAATACCACAGGGAGTGGAAGGAAATTGGCCCTGTGCCCATGGACAAGAAAGATGAGGTATGGGAACGTTTCAAGCGAACCTCTGACCTTATCAATGATAAACGCAGGGAGTATTACGATCAGCGACAGGAAGAGCTGGATAAGAATCTCCTGGCCAAGAAGGAGCTTTGTGAACAGGCTGAAGGTCTTATGTCTTCAGAAATGACCACCATCCGCCACTGGCAGGATCACACTGATAAGATCAATGAGCTTTTCAAGATATGGAAGAGTATAGGCCCTGCTGCCAAAGCACAGAATGATGAGGTTTGGAACCGCTTCAGGTCCATCATGGAAGCCTTCTTTGCAGCCAAGAAAGACTTCTATGACAAGCTGAAAGACGAGCAGCTCAACAACTATAATATGAAGCTGGATCTCTGTGTGCAGGCAGAATCCCTCAAGTTCTCCACCGATTGGAGGAAGACATCGCAGGAATTAATCAATTTGCAAAAGCGATGGAAGGAAATCGGCCCTGTTCCCAGAAAGCATAGTGACAAGATATGGAAGCGTTTCAGGGCGGCCTGTGATGATTTCTTCGCTGCCAAATCCGCCCATTTCAGTGGGATCCAGGGCAAGGAGTCGGAAAACCTGCGCATGAAGGAAGATCTGATTAAACGGGTTGAAGCTCATGTATTTACCGATGACAAGTCAGAAAACCTGGAGACAATTAAGGGCTTTCAACGGGAATGGATGGAGATTGGCCATGTGCCGATCAACGAAAAGGACCGGATCCAGAAGACGTTCCGTGATGCCATCGATTCCAAGTTAAAGGATTTGAATATCAGTTCGGTAGAGATGAATCGCTCCAATTACCGGACGAAGTTGGATTCCATGCGTGACAACCGCGATGGAGGTAAGATGATCTCCAGGGAACGGATGCAGATTCAAAACAAGATCGCTGCCATTCAGGAAGAGATCAACCTTTGGGAAAACAACCTGGGTTTCTTTGCTGAATCGAAGAAAGCGCAAATACTGAAGGAGGAATTCGCCAAAAAGATCAACAAGGCCAAACAGGAAGTTGCCTTGCTTGAAGCCAAACTCAAGATGCTGCGCGAGGTAGAATAGCAAAGCATCATAACACAGCTTAATAGAACCGGGGGCCCTTGAAGGTCTCCGGTTTTTCTTTGATCAACCCCCTTCATAATTCAAATTATACAAATCCTTTTAACTTTGGAGCATGGCAGGGAACAGCATAGGTACGTTATTGCGGCTCACGACTTTCGGCGAATCTCATGGCAAGCTCATGGGTGGTGTTCTGGATGGCCTTCCGGCCGGGATAACTCCCGATTTTGATTATGTCAGCCACCAATTGATGCGGAGGGCCACGGCTGGCAGCTTCTACGCCAGCCAGCGCAAGGAACCAGATGAGGTGGAGTATGTTTCCGGGCTGTTTGAAGGAAAGACGACGGGCGCACCACTTGCTTTTCTGGTCCGCAACCACGATCAGCACTCCGCTGATTATGATCACCTTCGCGATGTCTTTCGGCCGGGTCATGCCGATGTCACCTACCAGATGAAGTATGGAATCCGTGATCATCGTGGAGGTGGACGGGCATCAGCAAGGGAAACCATCTCCTGGGTCGTGGCAGGCAGTCTCGTGGGCTCCTGGTTGCGCGCTCAGGGAATCCGGATTACTGGTTTTGTTTCAGCCATTGGAGATATATCCATGAAAGAGGAACCAGCTCAGGTTGAGGCCGTTGATGTCCTCGTTTCAGATGTGGGTTGCCCGGATCACGACACCTCTGCCATGATGATACAACGGCTGCATGAAGTCGCGGACGCCGGGGACACCCTTGGAGGTGTGATAACTGTATTGATAGATGGCGTTCCACCCGGGCTCGGAGATCCTGTCTTTGATAAATTCCAGGCCGACATGGGCAAAGCCTGCCTGAACCTGAATGCTGTGAAGGGCTTTGAGATAGGGGAGGGCTTTCGCTCAGCATCCATGCTGGGAAGTGAATACAAGGATATTTTTTCAGGATTGGATGCCACCGGCAGGCCGCTTTTTCAATCCAACAGGGCTGGCGGCATCCTGGGAGGTATCACCACCGGGCAGCAGATACGTTTCAGAGTGGCCTTCAAACCCATTTCGAGTACACGCCTTCCTTCACCTGTGATAGACGCCAAAGGAACGACAAAGCAAACCGCTATCGCAGGCCGCCACGATGTCTGCCCCGTTCCACGGGCTGTCCCAATCCTTGAATCCCTCGCCAGCCTGGTGCTGGCAGACCATCTCCTGCGACAATCAGTGGGAGGGCAGTTAGGAGTTAGGAATTAGGAATCAGGCAATTACGAATTACGAATTACGAATTACGAATTAATAATCAGGTAATTACGAATTACGAATTACGAACGGTTGCTGATGACTGATAACTGATAACCGATCGCTGATCGCTGCCAACTGATCGCTGATAATGGCCTATCTTTGATCCACCATACAACTTATTGACCTATGAAAAGGGTGTTACGTATATTGCTGATTGTTATTGCGTTTATTCTCGCCATGGCCGTCATCCTTCCCTTTGCCTTTAAAGGCAAACTCGTGAACATGGTAAAGCAGACGGCGAATAAAAACCTTGAGGCTACGGTTGACTTCTCGAAGGTAAGCCTGAGCTTTTTCAGGCATTTCCCTCATCTGAGCCTCAGCATCCATGACCTTAGTATCGCTAACCATGCCCCCTTCGAAGGAGATACACTGGCAGCCATCCGGCGACTTAAAGTCACTATAGATCTCTGGCAACTGTTCGGCCCGGCACCCTACGAGATAAGTCGTGTTGATCTTGCACAACCTAAGATATGCCTGAAAGCACTGGCAGACGGAAGGGTTAACTGGGACATCGCCAAAGCAGCTGAGGATTCCACACTGGTGGATACGGCTGCCTCAGGCGAAGGTTTTACGTTGAGAATGAAGAAACTGGTGATAGAGGATGGGCATTTCATCTACGACGACAAGTCATTGCCGGTGTATGTGAAAGCGACAGGGGTTGCTCATACACTTTCCGGAGACCTCAACCTTGAGCAGACAACGCTAAAAACCTTTACAACTGCCGAGAATGTGACGGTCACGTATGATGGCATAACATACCTGCGCCAGGCCACGGGGAAGGTGATTGCGGATATCGATGCGAACCTGAATACCTTCCATTTTGCCTTTACCAATGGTGAGCTCTATGTGAATGCTTTAAAAGTCCTCGCCTCAGGATGGTTTGCGATGCCGGAGGCCGGATACGATATGGATATCCAATTCGCCGCGCCAGGCACAGATTTCCGTGAAGCGCTTTCCCTGGTGCCGGCAGTGTATTCAAAGGATTTTGAGAAGGTTGAGACGAGCGGATCCTTCTCCCTTAAAGGCCGCGTGCATGGCTTGTACAGCGATACTACGATTCCTGGATTTGATGTTGAGATGGATGTCAGCGACGCACGCTTTCAATACCCTGACCTCCCAGCCGCAGTAGAGGATATCCAGTTACAGTGCCGCATCATCAATCCGGATGGTGTGCCGGATAATACCATCATCAACCTGAGTCGCTTCCATATGATCATGGCAGGTACCCCGGTAGATGCCAGCCTTTACCTTAAGACACCGGTCTCGGATCCAGATATCCGTGCGCAATTAAAAGGAAAGCTGGACCTGGCCGATGTTACCCGCTTCTATCCACTGGAAGGCACATCATTGGAAGGCCTGGTGGATGCCAATGTAGCCCTGGAGGGTCGTCAGTCAATGCTGGATCAGAAAGAATATGAAAAGTTTAAGGCGGAAGGCCGTATCGAGATCGCCAACCTTAAGTATGCCGCAACAGATGTCCCGGAGATGAACATCCCGGTCTTCAGGCTGGCCTTTAATCCTGCTTTCCTGAGACTGGAAGACATGCAGTTTGTCAGCGGTCCTTCCTCCCTGAAGGCGCAAGGTGAACTGACACAATACCTTGGCTGGTTCCTGCGCGATGAGGTGCTGAAGGGTAACCTCCGGGTAATGAGTCCGCGCCTTGATCTGAATTCGCTGCTCGGACAAGACAATGACCAGACAAAGGCCGAGCCCTCAGCTGATTCAGGCATGACACTGACAGCACCTCTGATCCCAACCAATATCGACTTCGTCCTGAGTACCCAGGTTTCTGAGCTGTTATTCGGGGATATGAACCTGCAATCCGTTCAGGGAGAGGTGATTGTGCGTGATGGCAGTGTGATGCTCAATGGCTTGAGCATGAGAACCTGGGATGGCGAGATCAAGGCTAAAGGGAAGTATACCCATACCTCACTGATCAAGCCTGAGGTGGATATGGATCTCTCCCTCAACGGTATCAGCATTTCCAAAGCCTATGAGGCCTCGGGTCTGATGCGGAAACTGGCACCCGTGGGGCGCCATGTCCGTGGGAACGTAACAACCGGGTTAAAGCTTCAGGGACAGCTCGACGAGAACCTGAACCCTGTTTATGCAAGCTTAAATGGTGCCGGGAATTTCAGTACCACTTCCATCCTTGTTGCAGGATTACCCGTGATGCAAAAGATAGCGGATGTAGCAGCCCTCGATATGCTGCGAGAGGCTACCCTGCAGCCTGTCAGCGCATTCTTTGCTTTTTCAGATGGTAAGGTTGAAGTTAAGCCATTTAAAATCAAGGTTAAAGAAATTGCCGCCGATGTGAGTGGAACAACAGGATTTGACCAGACCCTGGCCTATGTCATGAAGATGCAGTTCCCCAGATCGATCATGGGCAACCAGGCAGATGCCTTGGTTTCCGGCTGGCTGAAGCAGGCACAGCAGAAAGGACTGCCAGTGAACCTTGGATCAACCATCAACCTCGACGTTTTAATCGGTGGAACCATCAAGCAACCTGAGGTCCGGACAGGCCTGGCAGGTATGGCTGCCAGTCTCCAGGAGGAGATCAGGCAGGCGGTGCAGGAGAAAGTGGAGGAAATTAAGTCCGAGATCAAGGAAGAGGTGCGGCAGGAAATATCAAAGAAAGCGCAGGAAATACTGAAAGAAGCAGAACGTCAGGCTGCTTCGATTATGGAAGAGGCGGGTAAACAGGCGGATGCTGTGCGCAATACGGCTGCTGAAGCCGCCAGAAAGCTCAGGCAGGAAACTGATGCACAGGCCGCCAGGATCATTGCCGAAGGTAAGTCCCGCGGACCCATTGCCGCATCCCTGGCAGAGAAATCAGCTGAAAAAGTGAAGAAAGAAGGGTATGATAAAGCTACAGCCCTGGAGAAAGAGGCCAATCAGAAGGCAGATGCCCTCATGCAGGAGGCAAAAAAGAAATCGGACCAGGTGCTGGAAGAGGGAAACAAGCGTGCGCAGGCCATTTAACAAGGTGTGTGAGGTGTGAATTGTGATGAAAGACCTATTTTTGAACCATGCGCGTAAACAGGATCTATTGGTTGGCTGAATTAAGAATAGCGATAGGCTGTTTATTGATATTCCTTCCTGTGATGATGCCTGTTCATGGCCAGGAAAGCCCCTGCCCCGGGCCCTCCAGCCGGAAAATGGAGAAGGATTTTGAGAAAGTGAAGGAAGCCTACAAACGGGGTGACTATAAGACGGCCATTCCCCTCCTGCGGGCTTTCACACAGGAAGAGCCTGAATTTGCAGAACCCTGGCTGTTGCTGGGATTGTTTCAGGTCCGCCGCGCTGATCCAAACCTGCAGGTTGCCGCCGAATGCTTCCGCCAGGTCATCAGCCTATGCCCTGAACTGGATGTCTATCCGTATTATTACCTGGGTGATATGGCCTATGGACGGGAGGACTACGCCGAGGCGGTGACCATGTTGAAACATTTTCTGGCCGACGTGGATAAGATCAAAAGTGACAGGGACTATGACAGAGCCCTGCGAATGCTCAGGATATCTGAGGTGTGTCATGAACTCATCAGCAATCCGGTCCCCTTCAACCCCAGTCCGGTCCCCGGTATATCAACCAATGAGGATGAATACCTGCCTATCATTACCCCGGACAATGAATTCGCCTTTTTTACCCGCAGGATCACCTTGCCTCCGAGCAGGGATGACCTGGTTCCAAGGTCCAGGCAGCGGGAGATGTTCTTTTACAGCCGAAACGAAAACGGGCGGTTTGGAAAAGGAGAACCCATGCCTTCTCCTTTCAATAAAAGGGAGAATGAAGGAGGTGCTACACTGACGGCTGATAACAGGGAGTTATTCTACACACTTTGCGAAACCAGCAGTACCGGTTACTACAATTGCGATATCTGCACCTCGCGGCGTGGAACCAGCTCCTGGTCGGAGATCAGCAATGCCGGAAAAGGGGTCAATAAGGTAGATACCTGGGAATCTCAACCCAGCGTCACCTCGGATGGGAAGAAGCTATTCTTTATCAGTGACCGGCCAGGAGGATTAGGGGGGTATGATATCTATGTTTCGGAGAGAAATGAGAAAGGGGAGTGGGGGCCGGCCCGCAATCTCGGAGAGCCTATCAATACCCCTGGGAATGAGAAATCTCCGTATATACATACTGATTCACAGACACTTTATTTCTCCAGCGATGGTCATCCCGGCCTGGGAGGGTATGATATATTTTATGCCAGAATGAAGGATGCTAAATGGGGAAAACCGCTCAATATTGGATACCCCATTAATTCGAAGGATGATGACGTGGGATTTTTTGTGAGCATGGATGGCAAGCTGGGATTCTTTGCCAGCAATAAGCTGCAGGGGTTTGGAGGTTGGGACCTATACTCCTTCGACCTGTACCCGGAAGCACGACCACAGAAGATTATGCTGGTCAAGGGCTCTGTACAGGCCGATGGGCTGGATACCATCACCCAGGCCCGTATTGAATTGAAGAATGCCGTAACCCGCACCATTACAGAGATCCCTATTAATACAGAAACGGGTGAATATGTAGCCGTTGTCCCATTGCGCCATGATCATATACTGACGGTCAAAAAGGAAGGGTTTGCCTATACTTCCAGGTATATTGAGGTTGACGAAGATACCAGTGCCGGGACCCTCGTTGAGATCGATCTGGATGTTAAACCCATCGAGCTTGGCGCCAGTTATGACCTGAATGATATTTATTTCGATACCGACAGTTTTAACCTGAGTCCTTCCTCTGTTCTCGTCATTGATGGGTTTATCGAGTTCTTGCAGGAAAACAAGGGGATCCATGTCTCCATCGAAGGCCATACGGATGATGTGGGGGATGCCGGTTATAATCAGCGTCTGTCTGAATCACGCGCCCATGCCGTTCATGCCTATCTTATCCGTCAAGGAATAGCGGCAGCACGCCTGCGTTATGTGGGCCATGGTGAATCCAAACCCATCGCTTCCAATGCTACTGAAGAAGGAAGGGCCCAGAACCGGCGGACGGTTTTCGTGATCACCAGGAGATAAACGGCGGTTCCTTTCAGGGCAGGCTTTATCCGAGTGATTCAACTTGCAAAGTTTACTCCTCGTTGAGCATGGGCAGTATGACTTCCAGCTTCCCTTCTGTTTGTGCCGGATCCAGCCCCAATAAACGTGAAATCAGCAGGTATAGGTTGACATTCGCAAAAGCAGGTACACGTATTCCCCTTTTGAAGGCTGGCCCTGTGGCATAAAAGATGGCATGCATATCGCTGTTGGCATTGTCGTACCCGTGCGTACCGGCACCGGCATAGCTGTCTTTCCGTTGCCAGTGGACGCTCCAGGCACTGTCTGCCGCGACACAAAGGTCCAGCAACCTTACTTGATCCCTGTAATGAAGTCTTTCCGGGGCCTCGTTGGTCTTCCATGCCTGTAGATGCGGCTGGGCCTTGATGCGGCTCATCACACTGTCCATAAAGCCTTCCCTAACCTGGAGATTGTAAGATGGATTACCGCCTTCAGCACGGATAATCCAGGCAGGATCCAGTATCTCACTCAGGACAACAGCGCGATCAGGCGATATCGGCCCCATGCCGTGGTCTGAAGTGACGATGAGGTTGATCTTGTCGAAGATCGGTAGTACCTGCAGGCGCGCATAGAGTTGACCTATCAGGCTGTCCATCTGCCTCAGGACGGCAAAGGTTTCAGGAGCGTTGGGGCCAAAAGCATGCCCAACCCCATCCGGTTCATCAAAATACAGCATGATCAGGCGGGGACGCTGGGATTCAGGGAGATTCAGCCAGGCAATAACCGTATCGATCCGCTGTGCATAGGGAAAGTCATGCTGGTAAGGCTTCCAATAGGTCGGCTGTATGCCTTTGACAGGTGCTTCGGATCCTACCCAGTAAAATGAAGCGGAAGTAAGACCCTGCTTTTCTGCTGTGACCCAAATGGGTTCCCCTTCGTAAAAAACTGGGTCCATGACGGCCTTACGGTTTGAGATGCGGTAAGACAGCTCCAGATCGGAATCATAAAAGCTGTTCATCACAATACCATGCTGCGCTGGATGCAGGCCGGTTGCCATACTATAATGGTTGGGGAATGTCTTGCTCGGGAAACAGGGGATGATGGCATCGGCCTTCACTCCTGATTCTCCGATACGCTTCAGATGCGGGAGTGATGTTTTCTCCAGATAATCCCAGCGGAACCCGTCCATGGATACCACCACCACATAGGTGTCCTGTTTAGGCTGCCCCGACAGGGTTTGTACAAGGAGTAATGGCAGGATGAAGAAGACGCTTCGGAGCATTGTCACCATGGAGGTACTTTTTTCGCTGTGAAGATAAGGTTATTAAACAAAAAAAAGCTGCCCCGGAACCATGTCCGGAGCAGCTTATGACAAGAATCAGGATTAATTAAAGGTATACCTGACGCCAAGCTGGGCTTGCCATCTGGAGCTTAACAGACCTAGATCATCGATGGCCCACACATCACCCTTGGGCTTTGTGAATGAGAACCTGGGGGTTGTGTTATCGGATTCGAAGCCTTCGAACTTGATGAGAGGATAGTTGCTGTAATAGGCACCTGACGCATAATAGAGCCTGCCCCAATCTTTGTTCAGCAGGTTGCCGAAGTTGAAGATATCCAGTGATACCTGCAATGTGTTACGTTTTCCGCCGGCAGTGATATAGAACTCCTGTGCAATGCGGAAATCAAAGATGTGCATGAAGGGAACCCTGCTATGGTTCTTTTCAACGTATTGTCCACGGCGATCTTTCAGGTAATCGTCGTTTTCAATGAATGCATTGAGGTCGGCCCACTGCTGTTCCTTCGACAAAGTGATATTGCCATTGTTGTCTTTCAGATCAACCAGGCGGATATCATTCTGATCCTTGGGAACATAGATCAACTCCAGGCTCTGGTTGTCTTCACCCAGGAACTTGGAAGATCCATCAGCATAGCCATAGGAGAAGCGCTCGCCGGATTGTCCGGTGTAGAACAGGGAGATGGTAGTGGCAGCATGTTTCAGATAATCAATTTTATAGGAAACAAAACCAACGATACGGCTACCGAGGTCATAGTTGGAAATCCCGACGTCAATATCGTTCTTCCCCCTGACATTGGGAACACGCCACTGTGAGCTGTTCTGGGAGGAAACACCATCATTGAGAGAAGTAGCTTTGCCAAAAGTATAGGCAATACTGCCGCTGAAGCCATGATCAAATGTTTTCTGTAGTTGGGCCATGAAGTTGTAAGCATAGCCTTCATTGGTGTTGTAACCAAGAATGATATCGGTGTAGGACCTGTTCTTACCTGTGTTAGGATCTTTTCCGAGGTCTACTTTACCCCAGATCGGACGGTTATCGCCGGTTCCGGTGAGTTCACCTTTCTTTACATAAGCCAGGTTGTAATAGGCTACGTTGTTGATGGTCTTCGTATAGGTAAAGTCTACCGTTCCAATCAATCCCCACGGCAGTTTCTTGTCAGCTGCGATGCTGGCACGGAAGACTTTCGGGAATTTGAATTCCTTGGCAAAGATATCTACCTGACCTGACGGCTGGGTAGGAGGCAAGGAGGGCTGCTTGTCCCATTGCGGGTTGAAAACAAGGTAAGCAGGGTCACCGCTGGTGGTGGTCACACGCATACCACCCGTTGTGACACCATTGTTCTGGAATGAAGCACCCGGCCATACGAAAGGAATGCGGCTGGTAAACAGACCGGCACCCCCGCGGAGCTGCAGGGTTTTGTCACCAAATACATCATAGTTGAAACCAAAACGTGGGTTGAGCATGATCACAGGATCCGGCATCTGGCCTGTCTTGGCGCCCATCAGGTCCCAACCGGCTGAGTCGAGCTTGGGAATAACGTGATTGTTAAAGTCCTCATTGAGTGGAGGCTCATCTGTGAACATTGGCATATCAGCCCTTAACCCAAGGGTAACTTTGAGCTGGTCGTTCACCTGGTATTCATCCTGGATATAGAGTCCGAATTGCATGGCACTGAATGCAGCAGCAGCCTTGGATCCATCACCGGTAACATTGTCAAGCAAAGAGAAGGTGCGGTCATACTGATATGCAGATGCACCATTCAGGAAGTCTGTGATGTTGTTGAACTGGTAGGATCCGAATGTCTGGCGGATAAACAGGTTGTACATCTTGTAAAACTCATTATGAGTTCCAAAACTGATGGTGTGCTTGCCGCGGTATAGCTCAACATGGTCCGTAATCGTGATAATGTCCTGGTTAAGCTGGTTGCCGGTTGAAAACTCTTCCGAGCCAAAATAGATATTGGCGTTACCATCTTTGATCCTGACATAAGGGAAGTTGTCCCCCATGGGGTCACGGTCATCTCTTACATATGTCAACCCGACCATGAAGCTGTTGCTCATGCGGTTGCTGAAGTTGCTCTTCAACTCGATGGCAGTGGAGTTGGTGGTGGAAGGGAAGTAAATCCCGGAATTACTGAACCTCAGGTTAGTGGTACTGGGGTTGCTTGGACTGGTCTGTTCAGCATAGGTATACTGATGGCGCAGCATCAGCTTATGCACTTGATTGATGTTATAATCGAAACGTGCAAAGAACTTGGTGCCATCCAGGGTCCTTGATCCTCCTTCGAAACTGCCCGGGTCATAGCCCATTCCGTTCAGCTTGGTCTTGAGTTGATCAAGTTGGGCACGGGTGACGCTACCGACATAGGTGCTGAAATCAAAAGGCTGGGGTGATTCGTCACGCTGGATTTCAGCATTCATAAAGAAGAAGAGCTTGTCCTTGATGATGGGGCCACCAACCCTGAAACCATAGGTGTTGGAGGTAAATTCGGCCAATTTTTTACGCTCTACTGTTTCATCATTGGTAGGGGTCTTTCCGGCCAATCCTTCGTTGCGGTTGAAGAGGTAAGCCGATCCCTGGATCTCGTTGGTTCCCCTGCGCGTGACGGCATTGATACCGGCACCGGCGAAACCACCCAGCTTCACGTCATAAGGTGCAATGGAGATGGAGAACTGCTCGATAATGTCCATACTGAAAGGTGAAATCCCGGTTTGTCCGCCATTGGTTCCGGCATCAGCTAGTCCGAATACGTCATTGTTGACAGCACCGTCGATGTAGATGGCATTGAAACGGTTGTTGGTACCGGCAATTTCCAGACCGCCGTATTGTGTCACCCTTGCCTGGGGCGTAAGACGGGTGAAGTCAGAGAGGTTCCTGCCTAATGAAGGTAACCTTTCAATCGTCTGCAATCCCACATTGGTTTCAGCACCTGTGCGGTTGCCGTCGAAGATCTCGTTGCGGGAGGTAACTACCTCTACCCCGGTAATCTGGGCGGCTTTCTCACTCAGGTTTACATTTAGTCTGAACATCTGCCCAAGGCTGAGAAATACATCCTGCCTGACATAGGATTCATATCCTACGTAAGACACCGTGACTTTATATGGCCCTCCCACATACATATTGGGGATACGGTATAGCCCATTCACGTCTGTGATGGTGCCATAGACCGAGCCTGTCGGAGTATGCACTGCTACCACATTGGCGCCGGGAAGGGTCTCGTTGTTGTTACCCGTTACCCGGCCATTCATACCGGAAGTGGTCACCTGCGAAAAACTGTTTGCCGCGATCAGGAACATGACCAGCAGCATCACAAGTGCGGATTTGTGTTTCATAAGCAACGTTGTTTTAGGGGTTTATTAGTTTCGATTTGGGGGTCTCAAGTTAATAAGGGATTGGATTATCGTTAGATAATGTGGCATAAAAAGTTATTCACGAAAACCCGCATTCCTCCTTCGGATTGTCAATAACTATTTCTGTTGATGCAGCAAATTTACCCCGCCCGACATTGCCTGAGGTTAAGGGAAAGTTAATTATGCAAGTAGTATTAAATTTCAGAAGGACTGAGAATGTAATGTGTTGTCCCCTAGTGTGTTATTAGGAATTTATGACGATAACCAGGTCTAACGCAGGATAATCCTGTGACTATGCCACCTTCCCCCTGTGTGAATTCGAAGTATATAAACACCTGGATGCAAATGACTTATGTCCATCTGCACAGGATTGATCCCTGCCCTGTTCGAGTTGCGTTGGAGCAACCTGCCTTGAGTGTCATAAGTCTCTGATATAAAATCATTTATAGGAATGGAGGGCATCAGTATGTACAGTTGTCCACTGGAAGGATTTGGGTATATCTGAGGCAGCCTGCTACCTGGCGATTCCTCAATGCCGGGGCATGAGATAAAGGTGATAAGTATCTCGTCTTCGTTGCTGCAACCGCTGATATCCGTGACAGTGACAGTGATAGGGTGTGTTCCAATGCCCACCAGGTTGGTGTCTACATAAAGATAACGCCCTGAATGCCCTGTCGACCAACGATATTGCTGAAACCCCGGACCTGCATCCAGGGTTAGCCACATGTTGCGGCAGAGCGTGGTATCGCTTCCCAGCCATGTGGTAGGTAAAGGCAAAAACTGCATATGCAACGAATCAATAGCCGCTCCGCAAGGGCTTAACCCCTGACCAGTCAGGATCAGCCATACTCCCTGGTTCAGAATGTCTTGATTGGAAGGAATATAGGTCGTGTGCAATGCCGCCGGATCCATGAAAACGCCGCTCCCTCTGGTTTGCCATTGAACCTGACTCACAGCCGTGGCGGCTGACTGAAAAGTGATGTAAGGATGCCCGCTGCAGGTTTGTACAGCAGGCCCGGCATATACATAAGGCTTTTCCTGTAACTGGATCAGAATCATGATGGTGTCGTCATCAAAACCATCACTTAATATGCAGTAAACAGTGTCTGTGCCACCCAGTCCCGCTGGCGGTTGGTAGATGAGGCAGGTATCCCCCGTCGGCATCGACTGGGTTGTGGCACCAGGCTTAACTGCCCAATGGCCGGCGAGGTATGCCGTATCCCCCTCAGGGTCCATCAGTCCCAGGCAGAAGATGAGCGGTTCTTCCATACAACCGGTCAGAAAGGGTATACCTCCCGGTAAGGGCATGCCGTCAATCCGCACCAGGCGGGGCGCATCATTGACGGGCTGAATGTCCAGGCTTACCCTGCCGATGCCGCACATTTGAAGGGTGTCACAAATCCGGTAATAGAAGGTATCGGGGCCGGCATAGTCAGGATCTGGTGTGTAAACAATCAGCCCGCCCAGGGTGTCGGCAATGGCCTGCCCATGTTTTGGCGCTGTCCAGATACTTAACATGGCTGTATCCAGCACCTGGTAAGGATAATGATCATTGTCCAGCACAGTGCAAACCCTGCCCTGGTCCTCGAAAGCAAGGTAATGGTCGGCCTGGGGTGGATCAAAAACAGCCTGGATACTGAGCATCACCTGTGCCGTATCACAATAGCCGCTTGAATCGCATATCCGGTAAACGAAGTAGTCAGTGCCATAATAGTAGGACAGCGGCACATATAAAATCCTGCCGGTGATTGTATCCACCTGCGCCTGCCCGTTCAAGGGAGGAATGACAATCTCCAGACTGGTCGTGTCAATGTCTCCATTGATATCTATATCATTGTCAAGGACAGCGCAAAGCAGAGAGGTGCTTTCCGGGAGTGAATAGAAATCTGCAAAGGCCTGAGGCGGGGTTGGAAATTGAAAATCAGCAACCTGTATAATGAACGTCAGAGCGGTGCAGCCACCGGCTGTATCGCAAAGCAACAGCCGGCAGGTATCCTGACCCAGAAAAAGGGTATCCGGTGTGTAGTAGGCACATGTATCCCCGTCTCCCAAACCACTGATTTGCCCATGCACAGGCGCATGCATGATGCTGGTGAGGTCGCAGGCATCACCTTCCGGATCAAAAGCAATGACACATACCGGACCGCCATTGTTTACCGGTAACAGCATATGCAGTGTGTCTCTTACGAAGCCGTTCAATACAGCTACAGGAGGTAAGTTGTTCGGTGGAAGAATAACCCCCAGCCTGACCACCAATGTGTCACAAAGACCTTGTGCGTCACAACCCTGAATGATGAGATGATCAGGTCCGAGATAGAACGGCCCTGGTGTGTAAGTGAAGCAGAGGTCGTTGTCGAAAAATCCCTGAATCTGTCCGTGGATTGGGTACTGCAGTATCTGCTGCAGGCGAACGGTATCATTTTCAGGATCGTTCAGTGCGACACATACCTGTGTGGTTGTTTGATAGTAAGCGCTGATATTCAGCGTGTCAATAGGAATGCCATTCAGATTGAAAAACGGAGGTTGATTTATATAGCAGGACTGTATCCCAAGATACAGGCTGTCCGTCGCGGGAGCACAGGGCGGCGTGGCCGTGGCTGTGACCTTTAGCATTACGCCTCCGTTCAGGATGTCGCCCGGCCCGGGCTTATAATATCCACCCAGGCTGGCAGGTGCTGAAAACTGACCGTCCCCGCCGGTCCAGCTGATGGATTGATAATGCAAGGCGGAGGCCGAAAGCTGCAGTGAATCGGTATCACAAATGAGGGTATCCACTCCTGCATTGACCTGCGCAGGCTGGCATGGCGTCAATACCGTCAGTGTAGCGGCCTGGGATGTGTCGGCATGGCCGGGAGCCGGACATGTTCCGGTTGTGCGGCAGCGGTATTGCCGTCCACTGAAGCCCAGCGCGGGTTTGATGATCCTGAGCTGCGAGGTGCCGGCGCCACTGTAAAAGAAACCATTGAAAACATCAACCCAACCACTGCCGGCATTCTCCTGCCAACGATAGGTGAGTGTGGTTCCATGGGTTTCAATCGAGAAACTGGCGGTGTCCAGGGTGGTAATGGTATCATTGACAGGATGCACCGTAACAGATCCTGGCGCACTGGCGTAACCGTCGTGAAACTGAGCCGGCAGGAAAACCCCGTTGATATTGCTGTATTGACAGCTGCCCGGGTTTAAGGTGTCCCATTGCAGGGCACCATGGCCTGAGAGGTGACGGAACCGCAGACTTACAATACTCCCGGTGTCAAAATTCACAGGACTCAAAGCAAACCAGGCAATCTTGATATTCTGTCCGGTATTATTGACGAAAAACATGCCCCCTCCCAGGCTGGGATGTGCATTCGTATAATCAATATACTGCAGCCTGGCAGGATTGAATTTGAGGGTCAGTGAAATCGTCGCAACATTGACAAAATTGGACACCTGAACCACCGCAGTTGCGGTGTCACCCGGGCATAATGTGATCTGCGAAACTCTGGTCTGTATCACGACCTGGGAGCTGCCGTGTCTGGGTGCCAGAAAAAGTAATACACAGCAGGCAAGCATCAGCCCATATGTCCTGAACATGCCCATGATCAACCCGGCAAATAGGATTTTATCAGGCGTAACTGATGGGTGTACTTCTGGAATGTCTGGTTATAAATACCCTGGTGATCAATGGTGTCAATACGCACTTTCCCCGAAGCATGCAGGATGCGCCCTTTGTCGATCAGCATTCCAACATGGATGATGCGACCCTGTGCATCATCAAAGAAAGCCAGGTCACCGGGCCGGGCCTCCTCCAGAAAGCTGAGGGCATGACCGTCCATCGACTGCTGCTCTGCATCCCTTCGCAGCCGGATGCCGCAGATCTTGTATACCATCTGAACTAGGCCGCTGCAATCAATGCCAAAGGCGGTCCGACCTCCCCATAAATACGGAACTTCCAGGTACTTTAACGCGATGTTAACCAGATTCTGCCGGATGTTATTCTTCTCCACCAGAATCAAACGGTTGGTGTCGCCATTCAGGACATACTTCCTTTCGTTTATCTCAAGCAGCCTCCCCTTAATCCCCGGCATGGCACTACCACCCGGAATGAGCAGGTGACGGCGCTCACGGTCATCATAAAGCTCGGCCGACAAATCAGAAACAACCTCATTCCGCCGTGTATTGAAAAACCTGAAATAATCCTCGCCGACCTGGGTGACTTGTTTGATATCCATCCAGCCTTCATAATCATCCCAGGCAAGGCGGACAAACAGCCAGTTATTTTGACGCTCCAGTATCCATAATAATTCCCCAAAAAGAACCTGCGTCACCATCTCGGATCTGTCGCTGGGTTCCTTGCGGACTGCCGCTACACTTAGGGTGCATATCCCGTACATCATAGTCTGGGCATAATTTTTTTTAAAACTACTGGTTTTTTGATGATCCCACCGGATAACAACGGGAACTCTTTTTCAATTATTATTCACAATAGGTCTAATCGATTAACTTTCAGTGTTTAGTATCCCGGTTACCAATGCCTTGTGGGTTTGAAGATAGGCGCCTGCCTCAGGCCCAAGATTGAAAAGCAAATCAAGAATACTGACTTCCGCTTGAAAAGGATGACGCTCTGCAAAAACCTGCCTGTACTCCCGCATCATCTCCCCGGGAAGAAAACCAGGCTTTTTCGGATGAAAAGTCGTACGCAAATCTATCTGTAACAATGTAGTTCCTTCCACTTCTGATAGATTCCTTATCGGCGGTTTGATTTTTAATAAATTGAAAATGATACCATTGAGTGTATCGTTAAAAGTCCCCAGGGTGTCAGGCTCAAAGCCCCGGTAATGACTTTCAAAATAATCCTTGTAATACATAAAGAACGGGGAACGGTTGTAAGCCGAAGTGATGGCCCCCCAATGGACGCGTTGCCAGGCCCTGGAATAGTCAATCGGAACCAATCCGCCTGGCTGATTTCTGCTCTCAGGACTAACCGGTATCGTTAAAGGCATGGGTCCGTTTGCACTCATGATGATGCAACGGTTGCGGTAGCTCTGCTTCCGGTATGCCATCTGATTGTCAATGAAGCATTCCGGAAATGATGTAGCGGCGGCAAACCAGGCAATGGGACCCAAATAGGTCATCGGCAGGAGGACACAGGCGGATGTTTGTCCTTCAGATGGCAAGGGCTTCATATACAATTATTTTCTGAAGAACTTCTCCCAGGTATCTCTTTCATATACCGGATCGCTTTACCTGATATCATGACTTCATTCAAACATGCAGCATCATCTGATTCACGATGACCTGACTGCAGCCCCTCAATCCATACCTCATCAGCCCAGCTCAGGGCCAGCTCCAGGGCCTTGCCCTGACGTGAGGACAACGCAAGTACGATACACCGGCCTTCATCTGCCTGCAATTCCATGAGGTAGCGCTCCAGATAGGCTGTCATTACAGGATATCCATTGGTTACCACCTCATGGATACGGTGCTGTCCATTGCTGTAAATGTTTAACAGACCTGCAATGCATGGCCTGGTGTGTAACGCATGTCGCTGCCGGCATGCGATCAGGCACTGGTGGCATAACCGGCAGGATGAGGTATCAAAATGGATGGCCTTGCGCTCAGGTGTTTTCTTCAAGGCACCCCCGCCACAGGTCCTGATGCATTTGCCACATTCGGTGCATTCATAGCGGCGAAGCTCAGGTACGAGTACCGGCAACTCCGAGCTGGAGAGCTTCACCCATTCATCATGTATCTTTAATTTAGATAATCCGATGTATCTGTAATCCAATGGCTTACCCGCGTAAGCCATTAGCTGAACCAAGGCCGGCAACGACACATTCTCGCTGTCCCCCGTCCGGAATGAAATAATCACAATTCGTCTGAGATTCTCCGGGATCATTTGAACTTTCGTAGCCTGAATGGCAGGGATTCGTAACGCATCATGCCCTGGGATGGTTTGAAAATCCCCTCATTGATCGACTTTACCTCCTCAATGGTGTAAAAAGCATTGGGATTGTATTGATTGATGATGCGGATCACATTGTTGATCTCCTTGCGCTTGATGATCGTCAGCACCACCTTTACT
>Ga0208041_1000757_pt1 | contig 26968 bp, 28 predicted proteins | sample AD_SCU002_MetaG_FD_184453 | JGI IMG/M metagenome (GOLD analysis project Ga0208041, IMG submission 184453) | Active sludge microbial communities of municipal wastewater-treating anaerobic digesters from China - AD_SCU002_MetaG (SPAdes) (version 2) | ecosystem: Engineered > Bioreactor > Anaerobic...
AGGGAGCAGCCCACCGGTCAAGCATATCATTGGATCCCACAAAACCGTTGGAAATGATTGACATTATGCCAATCATTTTAGATCTATTGAACTGCTCTATTCCTGAGAACTGTGAGAGCAAATTGTTGGAATAACTGTATGAATAAATTTTGTTTTCACTTTCGACTCGATTTAGAAATGCTACAGAATATTTCCACGTATTGCCTGGATATTTAGTACGGTAAATAGTTGGCCTCTATTATCTGTAAGATAAGAGGGAAATAAACACAACAGAACGTTTAACTGTCCATAACGGCTTTTGGGTGTTACACTATGGAGAAAGATGTTAAAAAAAGTGCGTTGAATGTACTTTTCTTTAGAAATACAAAGATTCAAATTACAGCGTTATGCTTTATGTACGCTCTCTGGATTGTAACAACATGGCCACAAATCCTCTCGTATGATCGACTATGTATGGACTCTTATGGAACATTTCAATACGTCCATTCTTTTTTTTGGGTTATTCTAGTCGTTTGTACTGCGTTTTTACTGTTTTCCAACGCCCACCCCAATATAAAGTTATTATACTGCATCGTGCTAGGGCTAATGACGTTTGGAACTTTATCCTCGATTCAACAATTGGGAACTCATCATGACTCTGTCCCTAATCTAACCGCAGCAATTGGATATTTTAAGGATGGATTTATAGCTGTGGGTAGCGATCCTAGGAACAGCTACCCTCTAACGTATATTTTGTGGGGTACTTTAACGACTATTTGTAACATTTCATTAGAGTATCTCCTAAAATATCATGCTGTATTAATTACAACGCTTTATGTTGCATCTGGCGCATTGTTTGGGAAATACTTCTTCAAAAAGCAGCAGATGAGCGAGTATTTTATTTATCTTGTTATCTTTATACTAATTTTTGGTAGCCGTTTTGCAATACGATTGAATCCAGCTCCACAAACACTGGGGATAATAACCTCAATCTTCTTCCTCGCGCTAGCGTTTAAATCTGGAATTAAGTTTCGGATTATACAAATGGTGATTTTCCTCTATATCTGCCTATCTCATGCGATTTCAACTTATTATGTAATTTGTCTCATGTTTGCCATGTTAATGTCACAATATCTATTGTCTCTTAATGCAAAGAGGGGAAATACTGTTAATACAGTTAATTTTAAGAATTATATGAGTACCGTTATCATCACAACTGTATTATTCTTATCTTGGTTTTTTTATGTAGCGATTTTCACGAGCGGCGCAGCTTTGAACGTCGCAAAGCAAATTGTTAACATATTTCTTCAGGATTCTAGTGAATCGATCTCGACGCTCCCTTATTTGTATCAATCAGGCGATCTTCCAATAGAATATTTCATCTCAAATAGGTTTGGTTGGTTTGTTTTATTTTTCTTAATTATTATTGGGGCGGCCGCAGTTGCTCTAACGGTTTTAAGAAAAGAGTATGAGATAGGTTTCCCCGTCATCAGCATGGCGGGCATTGTGCTAGTACAATTTTACTTATCATCATATATGACAAAATATGGTTCATTGTTGGATAGATCTTTTTTATTTATGGTAATTCCCATGGGATTAGCCTTTGCTTATTTTTGCGGGGCTGTTAAGTATCACACCAAATCTCAAAGAAATAGATTAAGAAAGGTGTCTACCGCTATTTTACTGATCATTATTATATTTGGTACCTTTAATATATATTCATCCCATTACACCGATAATTTCAATGCAATAACCCCTACTGAGATCAAAGCACATGAATTTGGTCGGTTCATTTCTACTGAAGGTCAAGAAATCCCTATATATATCGAAGGTCAACAGAATTATAATAATTCTATAATTGTGTCGAGGCAGATACAAAATGTTCGAGCCTACTTAGAGGGCGACCTCAATACTACGTTGATTGGATTAGAAAACACTGTCGTAAATTCACCAACACACGCATTTATCTATACTAATGGAAATACCAAATACTACCTAGCAACATTTGAATAGGCAGGTGATTAAATGCTGCAAAAATTAGTGGGAACAATAATTGGCGATGCAATGATCGATTATGCATTACCTATAGTAAATCCAGATGATTTCAGATATTTACTCCGTGGGGGTGTAACCCAAACACAAGCAACAATAACACCAGGAGGCGCTACCAATGTAGCAACTGTGCTCTCCATGCTGGGATCCCCAACTGCATTCATAGGCAAGGTAGGCAGTGATAACCACGGAGAGTGTGTGCGGCAGGATTTGATTAAACATCATGTCCTCTCGAAACTATCAGTAAGCGACGATCTACCTACTGGAAAGGTCTTTAATTTAGTTTTACCCGGCGGACAACGCTTTTTTTTAGTAGATAGAGGAGCGAACTCTAATTTATTAGTGGATGATATCGATGAAAATACCTGTCTCAATTCAAACATAGTATACTTGAATGGATATTCATTTCAAGACAATATCACTGAGCGTTCTATCAGAACTATTGTTAATGATATATCTCAAAGTGTTAAAATCTTGTTTAACCCTGGAGCACCCAATCTCTGCGAGAAATATAAAAAGGAATTTTTAAGTCTAATACGTAATCATGTTGATATTGTAATTTTAAACGAAGATGAAGCGTTTGCCCTGACTGGCTGTTCAGAGAGTGATGCTGTCCAAGAATTATTATCTCTTGGTATTGACACCTGTGCCGTCACCATGGGCGCAGAAGGGAGTGTTGTTGCCTCATCTTTTGAAGTATTACCAATTATTGCTGATCTCATAGCGAATCCTGTCGATACGACAGGTGCTGGAGATGCTTATGCTGCTGCTTTTATTCATGGGCTCCAACGTGGATGGGACCTAAAGAAAGTAGGAGATTTTGCTTCAAAAGTAGCCGCTGATCTGGTGAAGGTGCACGGAACGCGATAATATAGCAGTGCTTGGGGGCTTCCCCTCTCCACGTGTTCAAAAACAAGGCTTTTTTTACTTCAAGGACGAGAATTAATCGCACTATATCCCAAAACTCTAGCAGATATGTTCCTCACATATTCACCCACCACGATAGGATAACTGACTGTAAGTAATAAGTGGTCACCTAACGATAAATATTTATTTCGTATATTATATTTTTCGTAAATATAATTATTACCCGCACTCATGCTTTTACCTCCCCATAGGTAATATACAATTGGGCTATTTATATAACGGATTTTCCGTTTATACTTTAATAAAGATCGTAGTAACCAGTCATAATCTGCACATATTTTATATTTTTTGTCAAAATATCCATCTTCCTCGAAAACCGATCTGCGAGTGAATACTGCTTGATGATTTATGCCTCTCCACATGATCTCATATTTATCCCACCGATATCCCGAATTAAATTTTGTACCGTTTCCACCATAATAAACCCAATCCCCATATAAAATATCACAGTCGTCATTTTGATCCAGGTTATGGATTACATTTTTTAATACTGACTCATTAAAAAGGAAATCTCCACTATTCAAAAAGTACACTAGGTCTCCTGTTGCTATTTTTATTCCTTTATTCATTGCATCATATATTCCACCATCCTTTTCAGACAGCACTATGTCAATTTTATTTTCATATTTCTTTATAATATCCAGCGTGTTGTCGGTGGATCCGCCATCAATAACGATATACTGGATATTGGTGTATGTCTGATCAATTACGCTTTTTATTGTTCGCTCTATAAGTCCCTCACAGTTAAGGCAGACAGTTATTATTGAGATCTTAGCATTTATCATGGTAATCCTCTAGGCAGTTGTGGAATGCTGCAATTGAGTTTTATAGAGTATTCTTCGATGCTTCAGATGATATTAACGCCCGTTTAATTTTTCACATCTTTAGTATTATGCGTTTTGCTTTCTCTCCACCGGACGCTGCTAAATCGTATAGAGGGAGCATCATAGGTGGAGGCTCATCTATCATCCATCATCTCCCGGTAAACCGCCAAATACTCCCCCACCATCCTCTCAAGCCCGAACCGCGCCACATCCCCCGCAGCCTGCCGCCCCATCCGCACCCAGAGCTCCTCGCCCGCCAGCAGGGCGAGGACCCGCCCTGCAAGCGCCCGGGCATCTCCCACCGGCACGAGGAACCCCGTCCTTCCCTCCACGACCTGCTCGGGGATGCCGCCAACCGCGCTTGCCACGACCGGGGTGCCGCAGGCCAGGGCTTCTGTTATTGTAAGTCCCCAGACTTCAAGCCCGGGCCGGAGGGATATAGAGGTCGGCAGCCGGGTAAAAACGGGCGACTTTTTGGGGGTCCTTCAGATACAGTACTTCGCTAACTTCCTCCTCCCTGTAATTCCTCCCGACATCACATCTCCCTCTTTTCCCTAAACCCGCTGCCGCAAGAGGGGAATTCTTTTCACTATCCTCATCGATGTCCGGATAACTTCCCAGATTATAACAATGAAGCAGTCAAATCGGAACGCGCGCATTTCGATGGTTCGTGGCCCCTGCTTCACCGGAGAGAAGTGCTTCCACACCAGAGCGATCCAGACGTTCTTGAGGAGGAAGGAGATAATGGCATAGAGATAGCGGATCACCGGATTCTTCGTGCTTGTCCGGGGTTTCACCTGGTTTCGCATCCGGTAGGACGATTCGATCGAGAACCGGGATCGGTAGGTCTGGTGCACCCGAAGCGGGTTCCATGCAAGGCCACCGACGACGTAGCCCAAATTCTCAACCCCGTGTTTTCCTCGCTTTCCCTTGGCATACTTCACCGCAACCGCGATGGTCAGGAGAAGCGGCGGTTTGGCTTTCATCCGGTATTTGGCATACCGGGACTGCGTCCCCTGCAGCAGTTCTTTCATCCGTTTACCGTGTTTCCTGACCGGGACGATGAACGGCACCTGCACCCGGGTCAGAAACCCGAAGACCTTCCGGGTGTAGAACTCCCGATCCAGGCAGAGTGCCTCGATGCAGAGACCAAGCTCGGCAATCCGGTCGAGGCACCGGGCGATGTAGCCGACCTTTGAGATTCCCTGACGCACCGGATACACGGCCAGTGTCATCTGCCGATCCCTTGTGGTCACGTAGAGGGTGACGTAGGAGTAGAACTCGTTCGTTGACTTTTTCCGCTTGCTGCGTATGATATACGATTCGTTCTCGCCGGCGGTCTCCCCGTAGTAGGGATCGTTCGTGTAGTCAATCGCGAACTGATACGCATTCCCGGGTTTCAGGACATGATGCACGAAGTGGGTGAGGATAGCAGTGCTCTTCTGCTCCAGATCGTCCATAGCGAGTTTCTTCAGATGGTAACGAAATGACGTTTCGCACGGCATTCGATCCAGAATCCTCGTCATTGAATGAATAGACTGGTGCATTGCAGCCATGCCGACCAGAGCCTGAAACAGGTCTGTCTGGGTGAGCTGCCCTTGAATTGGAATACTCAGGTGCTGATCCAGTGCCGCGACGACACGAACGCAACATTCTTTCGGCTTGAGGTTGCTATTCTTTCTGCAGGTCGTCTTCTTCCTTTTGGGTAAAGGCATGAGGGGACGCCTGCAACTCTTATAGATCTTTCGTTTTTGTGCTGGTTTTCGGGTGGAGAGGCACAGTCAGGGTGTCTCAAATTAGCGAAGTACTGAGATAGGGGACGAACCTGATCTCGACGTTGCCGAGCCGCTCCGGAGGGGCTGTTTCACCGAGGGCTATGCAGAGCACCTGTACTCCGGTTTTTGCAATATCCGTAAGGGCTGACTGCAGGGTTCTGTAGTCCTTCCAAATGTTCTTCCGGATACCGTTTGCCGCAAAGAGTAGGATCGTTGCGTCGTGCGGGAGCCCAAGTTCTTCACGTGTCTCTGCCTGGTCAGCAGGGTGGAATATCTTCAGGTTCACACCATTCGGGATCACCTTTGATGCCACGATCCCTGGCTTCAGCATCGACTGATCAACCTTATCCATCAACCACCGGTAGGGGGTGACGACATCAATGACCTTTTCCCAGAGATCCCTCCCTAAATTACAAAATCTGTTACTATTTCCCACTTATCCTCGGTCCAAACAACTATCTTTGCAGGGTAGACTAATCGTGCAGTGATAAGGGCAGTGATAATAATCTCAGGAAAATGATTTAAAATATGAAGTCTATTCCCTAGAGCGAGGTTTGTATACTTTCTAATCGTACTTTCTATCTTTCCGTATGGATGCCCCTCATAGTCACTCAAGAAACATCTTTGCGCCTCATCAAAATACTGTTTCATACCAAGCCCCGTTTTTTGGTTGCCGTGTTTCCGAAACCCTCCGATAAGGGCATTTACGGCATACAGGTCAGCATGTTGGTAAAAACGCGCCCATAACTCGAAATCTCCTGCATAATTAAGTGAATCATTTATGTGCCCTCCGGATTGTTCCCATAGCGACCTTCTCCAGAATGTTGATTCCTGCTGGATCCAGCATCGAGCATACCAGGAACATCCTGGAAGATTTGCACCCCGGGAAAAGGAGGCGCAGCTAAATCCTCCTGAACTGGTGCAGTTAATCGCTTGACCATATCTGTTCCAGTGTATTGGAAGATTGCTCGTTAACCATTCAATGTGTGGGAGTCTAGTGAATATACTTGCAACTGTTGATAGTGCCCCAGACGCAAGTTTGTCATCACTATTCAACCAAGCCATGATTTCCCCTGATGACCTGGCAAATCCTTTGTTTATGCCGTTATATTGGCCCTGGTCTGGTTCGCTTACCCAGTATGCCAGTTGATCTTCATATTTGTGGATTATATCTACACTGCCATCGGTGGAACCACCATCAATAATGATATACTCCAGATTCGGGTAATTCTGATTGAGTACAGATAGTATCGTTTCTTCGAGATATTGTCCCTGGTTGAAACTTGGTGTAACAATGCTTATTTTTGGCCATGATGTTTCATCTAACATTTTAGATGTCCTCTGTCAAGATTTTTGATCGTAGGGTGGCGGAGAGCCTAAGAGAGCAGAGTATTGATCATAAAGAATATGCGTTTCAATTATATTTATTGTTCTTTCAGTATCTCGTCGTAAAACGCAAGATACTCCCCCACCATACTCTTCAGCCCAAACCGCCGCACCGCATCCCCCGCGGCCAGCCGCCCCATCCGCACCCGGAGCTCCTCATCCGCCAGCAGGTCGAGGACCCGCCCCGCCATCGCCGGGGCATCCCCCACTGGCACCAAGAACCCCGTTTGCCCCTCCACGACCTGCTCGGGGATGCCGCCGACCGCGCTCGCCACGACCGGGGTGCCGCAGGCCAGGGCCTCGAGGACGGTGTTTGGGAAGGTATCAGCCCGGGCTGGGTGGGTGTAGAGGTCGGCGGCCGGGTAAAAGCGGGCGACCGTTTTGAGATTTTTCTGGTAGGGGACGAACCGGATCTCGACGCCGCCGATCCGTTCCGACGGGGAGGCTTCGCGCAAGTGGGTACGTACCGAGAGGAGATATTTAGCGATAGACAAAGAGCGATCCGGCACGAATATAGGTCTCAGGCAAGCCATTGAGATATGAGACAATGTAACTCAAAAAGAGGTGCAAAAACGAACGTATTAAGATATCGCTCATCAAATCATTGATAGGCTATGGAATCAATACTCATTACCGGGGTAAGTGGCTTTGTCGGCGGGCATTTCACTCGATATTTGTTGAGCAAAAAAACAAGTTATGATATCCATGGTGTGAGTCGTTCAAAACCCGCGTGGGATACTGTTCAGGATCAGGCGCTTGATTTGCGCTCAATTACATTTCACCCATGTGATTTGCTTGATTCGGCAAAAATCAATACAATTATTGAAGACGTACAGCCGGATACCATTCTCCATTTGGCATCATTCAGTTCTGTTGCCCAGAGCTGGCAAGATCCTCTTGCTTCATTCCTCAACAATACCAATGCATTCCTCAATATTGTTGAAGCGGTGAGAACTCAGGAGTTAGACTCTAAGATATTATCTATTGGCTCTTCGGAAGAATATGGCATCGTTAACATGAGCGATCTCCCACTTACCGAAGCACAGCAGGTTAACCCTGCAAACCCATATGCAATCGCAAAAGTCTCTGAAGAATACTTATCCCAAATCTATGTAAGAGGGTATCATCTCAAAATTTGTCGTACACGCTCCTTCAATCATATTGGACCTGGGCAAAGGGAGCAATTTGTGGTAAGTTCTATTGCTAAACAATTCGCTGATATTGCAGTTAATCACAAAAAACCAATAATAACGATTGGAGCGGGATCAATTATCCGTGATTTTGTAGATATAGATGATGTAATTTTGGCGTATGCTGCAATATTAGAAAAAGGAGTACCTGGCGAAGTTTACAATGTATGCAGTGGTAGAGGACATTCAATTCAAGACATTGTAGATTGTCTGTCCGGGTTAACACAGATGCCGATAGAAATGGAGCAGAAAATTGATCTTATCCGCCCAATTGACAATCCGGTACTTATAGGGAGTTATGAGAAACTTCATCGCGAAACGGGGTGGGAACCCACCCATTCTATTGAGCAAAGTCTTGAAAAAATCTATAATTACTGGTATGATAGGTTATCATAGACTTTTTTTGTGCCGTGGGCTGTATTCTCCCAGGAAAATAGCTTCAATCGTTCAAATCCCTTTCTGATGAGTTTTTCCCTGTAATGGTCGTCGGAAAGCACTGTTTCAATACTCTGAATAAGTGACTCCTGGTCATTTGGATCAAAATAGCCGGCTGCATCTCCCCCGACCTCAGAAAGTGAACTGGAGTTACTTAGTAGTGCAGGGCAACCGCAGGAAAATGCCTCCAGAATGGGAAGTCCAAAGCCTTCGTAAAGAGAGGGGAATATAAACACCTGTGCATTTTCATACAAATGCTTTATGATGAGATCATTTGTTTCGACAAATCGCACTTTTGAGAGGACATTCAATTCATTGAGTATTTTCAGTTCAGGTTGAGTAAATGGGCCTCCTCCTGCACAGTAGATACGCAAGTTCTTATCCTCCTTTAGCAGTTTTGCCACGGATTTAATGAAAAATATAAAGTTTTTATAACCAGTTCGATTTCCTACAAATAGGATATAAGGTTCCTCAAGTATCGGATGCTCAAATTTGTTTTTATGCTGATGTGGTTGATCCAGATATTCAAAGGGATTTCCAAGATACACCACAGAGATTCTCTCTGGATCGACATTTGTAAATTTTATTATATCGTTTTTTGTGCTCTCTGAAATCGCAATGATTGCTTCAGCCTGTTCAATCAATTCCTTTTTCCATGTTTTTGTGGGATCATTGGGAGAGAAGTAATCTGGATATAACTCATGGATCATGTCATAAACAGTTAGTATGAATGGTTTTTGCTGAAGGTACTGCAAAAAATACGAGTCATAATATGTCGGATGGAACAGATCAAAATCCTGTTCTCTCAATAAACGCACTGATTCTCTTTGATTAATACGCAGGCAATTTAATACATCGACATGTGCAATTTTCCGGATGACTGGAAAGATTTGTGTGTCGTATAAGAACTTACTTCTGCTTGACCAATGCTGATATAATGAATGGCGATTGCAAAGGTTTTCGTTACGCGAATAACGTAGGGCGAGAGTTTGCTCAATGTCTGGATCCTGGGAAAATTGATCTATCAGTTCACAAAAGTACCGGGAGATGCCGCCGTAGTTTTGCAGAGTGAAGATCTGATGATCATAGAGTATCTTCATGGTTTCTGCCCTGTTTTGATAAAATGTTGTTCACAAACGCGTTATAGCACTCTGCGAATTTTTCTCGTGTGTGGTGAGTTCGTGCGTACAGCCATGCGCTTTTTGACATTCTCCGCAACTCTTCGTTTGGTTTTTGGGATAACATTTTTATCGATTCCACAACCTCATCAACGCTACTTTTCTGTAGAATAATTCCAAAGCCATTGACATCTACTCCAGACTCGTAACTTACTATAGGTATTAACCCCGCATGCAAACATGTAATCACACTGCCTGCTTGGCCTTCAGAACATGATGGATATATCAGGGCATTTGTATTCATAATTACATCTAGAAATCGGTCACTCTTCACATCAATAAATCCAAACGACCTGACATTTTGAGATTGATATAATTCTTTAAAGTAAGCCTTATCAAAATCATCCTCCCGGTTTACTGGACCACAGATTGTCAGATGGTAGTCTGGCAGTTCGCTGAAGGCATCTAATACTATATCCAGACCCTTATGGACCATCCCTGAACTGCCGAACCAGAGGAAATTTTTCTTTATTTTGTCGAAATTTTTCTCATAATAGGGAAACTGGACCGTTGTTGAGAGCGGTATCGGGTATAGGGGCTTACCTGAGTATGCAAATGTCCCCTGGGTAAATACATTTCCCAAGATTGTTGCACAATCTGCATATTCGATTCCAAGGCTTGGAGGCACTTGACGCCGCGGTTTTAACTCTACCCCCCTCCTTGATTTTAAATCTGACAGCCGTACCATCTCAGCACGATTCTGGAATTGCCAATGTGCTCCTGTAATGTGCAGTATTTTTTTACAGTTATCTCCTAAAATCGGGGCGAGACGTTCCATATTTGAGTGGATGTCTATGAAAACAGAATATTCTTTTTTTGGAAGAAACGATTTATTGTCCCAGTCTATTATATCCACATTATAACCGTATTTTACCCAGGTTTTTGCGATCTGCTGGCATTCCCACATATTTGTATGAGAACGAAACTCGTGACTTTCCCATTCAACCTTAAATGGGCGGGTTATATACGACAATAAAACGTTCTTATCACTCCCGGTTTCAGAGATTAAAGTAATTACATCCTGATTTAATAGCCGCTTATATGTTGCAACTACATTTGATTTTAGGGTACCCATGATCATACCTAGTGAGTGCATTTCTGTAATATCCCCAGATATGTTGCATAATGTGCTTTTGGATTCCTTCCCTCATCCCGAGGCAGAATTTTTTCAAATATCTTGCGGTATTTTCCTGTGAATGTTTGCTCAAGTATTAGGTGATCAATTTTTATGGGGTGTCCGATATCTGTGTATGATTCTGGACAGTGAGCCAGATCTTCTTGGTTTGATAAATCCTGACCAAGGATCAATAACCCACCTAAATCCAGTACTCTGAATATCTCCTGCATACATTGTTCATAATTATTGACATGATCTAGTACATTTATACATATCACGAGATCCATCTGATGGTCCTTATAGGGCAAATCTTCGAGTTTGGAAGAGGAGAGGTCAACCTTAGTGTTTATATCCGAGAATAGTTTTACAAGATAGTTTACTCTTTCTTTTTTAAACTTCTTATTCAGATAATTTACGAATGAGTTCGGTTTGTTCAGGCTATATGTAATATAATATTGTATCAGCGGGTCTTCAAGCCAGAGCTTGTCAAAGGTTATCTCGGGTAGGATGTATCTAACATTGGTGTGCGGACCGCAGCCAACTTCTAGAACATTGTTAAAATGCTTGTTTTTAAGAGCCGAATATTGCTCGAATTTCTCACACCACCATCGATTCCAATCATCATCTGATTCAATTGTTTGCCGGGCAAATTTTAATTTGAATTCCTGTGCCTGCTGCCATGCGATCTTGTTGGTACTTAGAATGATATGATCATTACTCATTATGTTTTCCCCTCATCGAATTTTTGGTTCCATTTTCGGGTTTGACCGATTTTTGCCTTCCAAGTTGAAATTAAACAGAGTATAATCCTTTTAACATCAGTTGCTACTTGGAACAATGTCATATGTAACATGATCAAGGGAACCCATATTTTATATTTCACGGGAATTAAGTTGGATCTCATTAAATAAAGGCCCAAAGACAAAATCATTTTATAATATTTCAAGGAATCAGAGTATTGCATACCGATTTTTTCATTCGCATAGCGATCCGCTGTTCCCTTTTCATGGACGGTTCTGCTATAATATATGTTATCCATATAGGATATCTTCGCAGACATTAATACATGACAAATGAAAAGGACATCTGATCCAAATACATCCGGCGTGAATTTAAATGTCCTTTTAAGATAACTCGTTTTAAATAAACCATATATCAAATAAGTCCAATAATAATTCGTTGATGCATCTAATGTTAATTTAATTGGATTTTTTAAATTCGGATCCAAATCGCTGTTAAAATTACGGACTATATCATATGGTCGGCCATTTTCATCAACTCGCTTACATGCAGACATTACAGCTGAAATCTCTGAATTTCTATTAAATTCCCTTACAAAAGTAGTGATGGAATTTATCTCCCACTCATCATCATCGGCAACCCACATGAAATACTCGCCGGTAGCCTTCTCAAGAACAAATCTAAAATTAAATAGAGCTCCTTTATTGGTATCTTGCCTATAATATTGGATCCGATTGTCCTTCATCCTAAATTCGCACACAACTGCTGTTGTTTCCTGCCCGGGCGAACAGTTATCTGATACAATAATTTCCAGATTCTTATAGGTCTGCCTAGTAACACACTCAAGCGCCTTCCGCAACCCCTCGGGATTATTATAGGTGGGAATACCCACACTGACAAGGGGTTCAACCATCAGGACATTATGAGGATTCTCCAATCCCCACCACCTCTCTTACCACATCACAAACGTATCTCACATGCTCAACCGTCATATTCATCCCACATGGCAAATTTACCCCATATGGAGAGACACGATAGGAGACTACATTACGTCTCTGAGCATCGCAAGCCGAAGCAAACGCAGAATAAGCCGGTTGTGAACTGAGGGGATAAAAGAACGGCCTGAGATCAATCTCCCTTTCCCTCATCTTCCGGATAATCTCTTCTTTCAAAAGCCCGAACTGTGCATCAAAAATCGCCGTCACCATCCAATAGGAGTTTTTTGTCCCCTGATGTTCACAATTTAGCGTTATTCCCTCCACCGATTGCAGGTTCTGCCGGTACCAGGAAAATATTTGCCGTTTTCGCTTTACAAGTTCATCAATTCGTTCCAGTTGTGCAAGGCCAAGAGCTGCCTGCATACTGCTCATCTTGTACTTATACCCGACTTCTGCATTCCAGAACATCTTTTCGCCCGATGCCCTACCATGATCACGGAGTGCGAGGCAGCGATCATACAGATCCTTTCTGTCGGTGACAAGTATACCGCCTTCACCGGTCGTCATCGTTTTAGACCCGTGGAAACTAAACACACCAACGTCTCCAAAACTACCGGCGCGTCTCCCGTGATACTCCGATCCGATCGCTTCGGCGGCATCCTCGATGACGGCAATGTCCTTATCCTGTGCGATGTCCCGGATTGCATCCATCTCGGGCATGTTCCCATACAAATCCACAGGAATAATTGCTTTTGTTCTTGGCGTTATACATTCTTGAAGCGAATCAGAGGAGATACACCAGGTCTTTTCATCACAATCGGAAAAAACCGGGGTAGCCCCGACATAGGTGACAGGGGCTGAAGTCGCAATCCAGGTAAGATCCGGGACAATCACCTCATCTCCTTTTCCGATTCCTAAGGCAAGGAGTGAAAGGTGGATTGCGGAAGTACAGGATGGCAGGGCCATTGCATATTCTGTACCAATGTAGCGCGAAAATGCCGCTTCAAACCGGTCATGGTACATGTTGGCATTTCCGTACCATGCATGCGCAGCGGCATCTGCAACGTAATCAATCTCTTTCTGGGTGATCCAGGGGCCTGCAACAGGGATACGTGCCATACTTTTCAGTCCTTGATGCATCTTAAGTAGCCATCAGGAACTACGGTTATGAGAAGTTTGTTCTCAACTTCTTTATCAATTATGAAACGGTCCGTTTTTTTCAAGAATTCCCATACAGCGGTCTTCGGATTGTCTCCCTTTCCCCAGGGACGATCCGGGAAGAAATTTTCTGGCATATCCTCAATTATCGTATCGCAAACGATCAGATAACTTCCAGAAGATACTAGGGGAGAGTACAATTCTAATTCCTTTGCCACATGATCATGAGTATGCATGGAGTCAAGAATGACGAGAACTTCTTTCTTGTCTTTTGCAAATGCATAGACCTTTTCTACAACCTCCGGATCGGTTGAAGATCCTTGTATCATTGATATGCGCTTGGAAAGAGGGTGTTTTTCAATTTCAACCCGATTATGTGGGCGAATATCAATATCGATCCCTAAGACCTGTCCGCTTCCCCCAATCAATTCTAGCATCGAAGCGGAAAATATCAAAGATCCTCCGTGAGCGATACCCGTTTCGACAATTAGATCTGGTTTTACTCGCCAGAAAAGCTCCTGCATTGCGAGTATATCTTGTGGTAATTGTATGATCGGGCGTCCTAACCACGAAAAGTTATAAGAATACTTATAGGGGGATGCTTCCCGAATCCAAATCTTCGACAGTCCCTGAAGATCGGTATCCTTCGACAATGATTCGATATTTGATGAAACTTCTTTCTGAAACTTATCTATCTCGTTTGTCAATAAAATCCCTCCAATATATGGTTGGGGAGTTGAAATAATTAATACTGTTGCTGCCAGTATTAGCTATTAAATCTAAAATTGAGACATAGGGATTGAATTCACCATGCATTTGGGGATATGGTGAACACCGATAATCGATATACTCCACACGAACCCCATTCGCCTCAAAAAGATCATAATCCAGATAGTTCAGCGCACCATGTCCTGTAATGTAAATGTCCCCGTCAAGTTTCTTAACAATTTCAAGGAGTTTTTCAGAACTGTGAGATTCACTTTTTAAATCAGACGAACGAATAAACTCAGGTGAAATTCCCAGACATTCTGATATTTTTTCTATTGAGAGAATATTTAATTCCGAAAGGGAATCAGTTTTTGTACAATAAATTGATTCGAGGAGGGAAATCATCTCCTTATAAAATGGAGCTTTTCCATACATATGTTTTAGCACCTTCTTGTGATGTGAGCGCCAATCCTGGGATTCATCAATAATCACATCTTTGATAAGCTGAACTCCCTGCTTTTTCTTCTTAATAGGTACTGAAAGCCATTGAATCCCATCAGGTGTTTTTACCTGGACGCGATTCATAAAACTTCGACCCAGGGGATATTGGACATCATCATAGTGGACATAAACGTCCGCGAGAGCTATTTGTTCAAACAAACCACGCCATGGGAGTAACATGGGCTGTGATATAACAATTCTCTTTATTTTATCACCTCAATATTCTCGTTTATTTGAATTTGGAAAACGTTTTTAAGATAGCCTGGATTCGTTAAAAGCGGATTACAGCGATCAGTTATTGGAAAATTATTGATACATTCGTAGTCTATATTTCGATTCTTGATACAGTTCTTTTCCATTAATTCAAGTATTAAGAAAGATAAATATACCTTTTGAATAAATGATACCTTTCGCAGATATTCTTCTTTCTCGTTCAGTCGTATTGGCATGCAAACCTGCCCGATAATCGGGCCATTATCGATCGAATTATCTACCAGATGAAGTGTTGCACCAAAAAATTTTACTTTCGCATTTATTGCATTATCGATTGGATTCAGCCCTCTGAATGCGGGCAGTAATGAGGGATGAATGTTGAAAGTTGGATATTTATCAAAAACTTCTCCCGTTATCAATCTTGAGAAATACAAGATAGCAAAATCAAGATTTCCGAACTCAGAAAACTTTATATTTGCATTTTTGGAGAATAAATTATTATCCATTGTCTTGATTCTAAAATGCTCAATCTTTCGACTTTCACAAAAGTCTTCAATTTTACATTTTCTATCAGTGATTACACAAAACTCATGCTTATCAGGATCAATTGCCATCAGTCTATCAAAGACCTCACTGAAAACTGATCCGCCCGCTGATGCGATAACTCCAATTCGCATAACTCACCTATAAATATAGATAGTGTATTCATAAAGCGGATATGAATGGTCCACTTTGATATGATGAGATATTTCAGTAAAGCAAAATGCAAACAATTCTATGGGATTTTTGTAATAGAGATTATCAACCATGAAATTCACTTTGGTTGTCATGACATTGAACGAAATTCCCTTCCTGCAAAAACTATACATTTTTCGTATCAGTTTTTTACAATAATCATCCATATTCAGAATACTTGATGACAGTTTTTGAGTCAAAATACCGTTACAAATGACATAATCGAAAGTCAACGATGGATCTAGTTCAAAAATATCTCCACAAATGAATGATGCATTTGTATTGGAATGGTGTTCATTTGCATAACGAATCATATTATCACAAATGTCGATTCCGGTATACTTTACAGGAATCTCCATCTGATTTAAATAGGATAATAACCCCCCATATCCGCAACCAACATCCAATACTGTTGGCATGTCTTCTTGAGATTGGATAATTTTTTTATCAATAACTTCCACCATTTTTTCGTATCTTAATAGAACAGACTCATCTGATCCCCAATCTACACCCCGAGAACAGGGGCCAAACATTTCAAATTTTTGAGAGTAATGACTTTTCATTGCATTTGTTATGGGATCCATTTTTCCTCCTTACAATTCATTTTTGCAGTTGCACTTTTATCGGATCTAGGGTATCACGAGGTATATTGTTAAAACAATTGATCTCTTTTTGCAATAATCTTCCTGTCACATTTTGGCCACTCAATCGCAAATTGCGGATCGTCCCACCGTACCCCTCTCGCGCATTCCGGATGAAAGAACTCGGTCATCTGGTAATAGACCATACAATCGTCTTCCAGGGTCTGAAACCCATGGGCGCATCCCTTCGGGATATACACCATTTTAAAGTTATGTTCGGTCAATTCCGTAGCAAACCACCGGCAATAGGAGGATGAATCTCTCCGCAGATCCACTACCACATCATAGATCGATCCCCTGACACAGGATACAATCTTTGCCTCTTCAAACGGCGGAACTTGATAATGCATCCCGCGGAGCGTTCCTGATTTCTTGTTGTAGGAGATATTGCACTGGACGATCTCTCTTTCAAGCCCTTTTTCCCGGAATTCCTCTTTGCAGAATGACCGTGCGAAAAAACCCCGTTCATCCGTGAGACGCTCCGGTTCAACGATGTACGCACCCTTGATCTCTGTTTCAGTAAATATCATGCATCGATCACCCTCACCTCTGGAATAGGGATGATGAATTTCCCTCCCCACTCATGGACGAATGAAAGTTGCTTCATGATCTCTTCTCCGATGTTCCACGGCAAGATAAGGATGTAGTCGGGTTTATCGATCCGTATCTGGTCCGGATGCTTTATAGGAATATGCGTTCCTGGCAGGAATAGGTTCTGTTTGTGGGGATTTGCATCGACGGTATAGTCGAGAAAGTCCGTCCTGATCCCGCAGTAATTCAGGAGCGTGTTTCCTTTGGCAGGTGCACCGTAGCCCACAACGGTTTTACCTTCATTTTTAATGGCGATGAGAGACGCAAGCAGCGTTCTCTTGGTTGCCTCAACACGCCTGCTGAACTCTTCGTAAGTAACCGGATCGAGTAATCCCGCACGTTTCTCTTTCTCCAACACCTCTGCGACGCGGGGTAAGATCTCATGTATCCGATCAGCCTTATGTTTCGCATAGATCCGCAGTGATCCGCCATGCGTGGAGAGCTCATCAACATCGAAGATCTCGAGTTGATGCGCGTTAAATAGATGCCGCACTGAATGCAGGGAAAGATAGGAATAATGCTCCTGATAGATAGTATCGAACTGATTATTCGCTATAAGCTGGAGAAGATGCGGGAACTCCATCGTGATGATCCCTTGAGGATTTAAAGCGATGCGTAACCCTTCAACAAAATCATTCAAGTTCGGGTTGTGTGCAAGAACATTATTCCCGATGATGAGATCAGCCCGACCATTCTGGACGACCATATTCTTTGCATAATCAGTATTAAAAAAGGTGATATCGGTCGGAATACCCTTTGCAACGGCAATCTCTGCTGTACCTGCTGCCGGTTCCACACCTTTGACGGGAATGCGCTGTTCTTTGAAGTACTGAAGCAGATACCCATCATTGCTTGCAATTTCCATCACAAGGGAATCTTTATCATAGCCGAACCTCTCTACCATCATCGCGACATAGGTTTTGCAGTGCTCCAGCCAGCTTGATGAGTACGAAGAGAAATATGCATATTTAGGTGAAAAGATCCGATCGGGCGCTTCAAACTCATCCAGTTGAACCAGCGAACAGTGTGTACAGTAATAGCACTCAAGGGGATAATAGGGTTCCATCACATGAGTGTCTTTTTCTGAAAGATATCCATTTGATAGGGGTGAATTACCCAGATTCAGGAATGGCTTGGGTAATGGCGAACCACAGGAACGGCATGATTTCATTTCTACATCCTTCTGAACGATCGTGCATTTACCAATACTGGCATACTTATTGGATGAAAACCGGTTTAAGAGTTAAGTTTTTGATAATATTAAGTCTTTGATATCGCATTCATTCAAGATAAAATGAATCGTGTCATCGACGCCCGGAACAGGATGCCATTTAATCTGGTGGACTGCTTTGGACACATCCGGGCTGAAGAGCCCCAATCCTAGGAAAATATCGCATTCCAATGCTTCTATCATCCTGCCTCTACCCGGTCCAATAAATTTATGTATTAATTCATCAACCGCCAAATATCTTGCTTTTTATGGCGTCCCTCCCCGATATGCCTCAATATCCGCAAAACATGCATCTTGCATGGACTCCTCATTGCTACTATGGTACTTTTTATACCACGCAGCAGTTCTCTTGATCGCCTCATTCAGACTCCATCTGGGCGCCCAGTGTAACATGTGCGTTGCTTTATCAATCGATAAACGCAAAACAGAGGCTTCATGTGGCGCATCTACGAGGGAAACCGGTTTCCAGTTGCCACATCCCCATTCTTTGCAAAATAGATCCATCAGGTCGGAAACCCGACACTCATCCCCACTTAGTGGGCCGAAATTCCACGCCGAACAAAACTCTGGACCCTCCTCCCGAGACATGCTTGCTCCCAGCATTAAATAACCAGACAGTGGTTCCAGAACGTGCTGCCAGGGGCGAATGGCATTTGGATTTCTGACGGAGATCGTTTTACCAGATGACAGAGCCCGTACCGCATCGGGTATGATTCTATCCTCTGCCCAATCTCCTCCTCCAATGACATTCCCGGCTCTCACTGTTGCAATGTGGACCCCATGGTCATCCCGGCTCTCAGTTGGAAAGAAAGATTGCCTGTATGAAGATATGGCGATCTCTGCGGCTGCCTTACTTGCACTATAGGGATCATAGCCGCCCACGGGATCGTTTTCGCGATACCTCCATATCTGTCCATTATTTTCATAGCATTTATCACTGGTCACCATAATGACTGAACAGGGGCGTCCACGTTCATGCAAACCATCAAGGACGTTTAGACTGCCGATGACATTTGTTTCGAACGTTTCTACAGGGCAATGATAACTTTTCCGGACTAACGGCTGAGCCGCAAGGTGGAAGACGAAATCCGGGTCTGCTTTTTTGATAGATTCTCTCAGCGTATTTTTATCGCGTATATCGGCAATAGTCTCTCCTGAGAGCAGCTCAGCCACAGATGATACAGTGTAATTATTGGGGATAGTATCTGGATGGAGGGAGTAACCAAATACATTTGCCCCCGCTTTGGAAAGCCATAGTGAAAGCCACGATCCTTTGAAACCCGTATGGCCTGTTATGAAGACATTTTTACCTTTGTAGTTTGACATTGCGTCCATATTAACTGTCAGTCCCACACCTTCCACTTGCTCTTGCCTTCACTCCACATCTGGTTCAGTTGCTGCATATCACGTAGCGTATCCATGCATTTCCAGAATCCCGTATGCTTGTAAGCAAATAACTCTCCGTCACGACTGAGACTTTCAAGTGGTTCCCTCTCAAAAATGGTCGCATCTCCATCACGTAAGTAATCGAAAATGCCCGGTTCGCAGATAAAAAAACCGCCGTTGATCCAGGATCCATCGCCTGCAGGCTTCTCAAAGAAGCGTTCTATTCGCCCGCTATCATTTGCAGAGATTGAACCATAGCGTCCTTCTGGTTGCACGGATGTTACGGTTGCTAGATGACCATGTGAATGGTGGAATGATAGTAACTTCTTAAGATCGACATCCGAGACACCGTCTCCGTATGTCAGCATGAACGTCTCATTCTCTATGTAATCCCTCGCCCTGAGAATTCGCCCCCCGGTCATTGTATTCAACCCTGTATCGATCAGGGTAACAGTCCAGGGTTCACAGTGATTATGGTGTACTTTGATAGCATTTTTTGAGAGGTCTATTGTTACATCACTCTGGTGAAGAAAGTAATTTGCAAAATATTCTTTTATTATATATCCCTTGTAACCGAGGAGTATGACAAACTCATTGAAGCCATAGCATGAATACAATTTCATGATATGCCAGAGGATAGGTCTGCCACCTATCTCCACCATCGGTTTGGGAATGGTCTGTGTTTCTTCTGCAAGCCGTGTGCCGAGTCCTCCCGCAAGGATGAGAGTTTTCATAGCATATCATCTCTATCTTTTTCAATAGGTCCAGATAACGTCCACTCAAGCACTGGACGGATTGCCCCGGGTACGGGGCCGGAGTACCCCTCAGGTCTTGAAAGAATTCCTTCAATGGGATCATTGACGGTAATGAAAAGCAGATCCTTTTCGACGAAATGAACATGGAGCGGATAAACGCTTGTCAGCGCAAATAATATGTGATATGTGTTGCTATTCAATGTGTTGGCCGGAATGCAGCACTTAGATATGTATGTTCCAGCTTTACATTTTAATGTACACTTTGAATCGAGTTTTGAGTCAGAAGTCACGAACACTGGTTGCCCATACTGGTCATAAACATGAAAATTGGGATAAACACGCATGTCGTCTTTGAACAGTTCATACTCCATTTCAATGAATATATCTTCGTCGATATCTGCTGAAGTAATGGGGGTACCGTCTTTATTCAATATTCTGGCAGAACGGAGAACTGCTTCGTTATCCCCCGGAAAGTTCTTGGAAAATACAATCTGCCCCGTTGCTTCCTGTCCTGAATTAAGGTAGGCATCTATCACTTTGTCCATTGATCCATTCTTCGTTACAACTCCTTCCTCAAGCAAGATTCCCTTGGTACACAATGACGCGATCATGGACATATTATGACTCACAAACAGCACCGTCCTCCCCTCCTTCGCCACCTCCCCCATCTTCCCGAGGCATTTTTTCTGGAACGCTGCATCTCCCACTGCCAGTACCTCATCCACTAACAAAATTTCTGGCTCCAGGTGCGCCGCCACCGAGAACGCGAGCCTTACCTGCATCCCGCTGGAGTACCGCTTCACCGGCGTGTCCAGGAACTTCTCGACGCCAGAGAACTTCACGATCTCATCGAACTTATCGTCGATCTCGCGTTTCTTCATGCCGAGGATAGCGCCGTTGAAGTAGATATTCTCCCGGCCAGTGAGCTCGGGATGGAAGCCGGTGCCGACCTCTAGGAGGGAGCCCACCCGGCCGCGCATGACAATCTCGCCCTCGGTGGGGTAGGTGATCCGGGAGAGGACCTTGAGGAGGGTACTCTTGCCGGCGCCGTTCCTGCCGATGATGCCAAGGACTTCGCCGCGCTCGACCTCGAAGTTGACGTCCTTGAGGGCCCAGAAGGAGTCCTTTTGCTGTGTGGTCTTCCTGATGGTCCTGAAGGGGTGGCACACGGCGTTCGTGAAACTCTCCGAGAACCGCTTGTAGGTCCTGTCCATGCCGATCTGGTACTGCTTGGAGAGGTGCTTCACCTCGATAATCGGTCTATCTTTCTTTGCTGTCATGTCACACCAGATCCGCGAAATATTTCTCTGTCTGCCTGAGATACAGGATGCCGCTGAAGAAGATCACGAGGGTGATCACGGCTGAGATAGCGAGGCCGACGTAGTCCACCGGGACATGGCCGAGGAGGACAGCCCGGTGCGCGTTGAGGAGGCCGGTCAGGGGGTTGAGGGCAAGGAGCCACTGCAGGTTCCCGCCGAGGATGCTTGCCGGATATATGACCGGCGAGACGAACATCAGGAGCTGGACGAAGAAGGGGAGGGCGAACTTCACGTCCCTGTACTTCACGCAGATGGACGAGAGCCAGTAGCCTGTCCCGGCCGCCAAGAGGAGGGTGAGAAGGACGATAACCGGCAGGAGGAGGACCGTCGCCGTCGGCATGAACTGGTAGTAGACCATCATGGCGGCGAGGATCGTCATGGCGATCAGGTAGTCCACGACGCCTGCAAGGCAGGGCGCCGTCGGGATGAAGATCCTGGGCAGATACACCTTCGAGAGGAGTTGGGCGTTGCCGACCAGACTGTTCCCTGACGCGGTCAGGGCGTTCTGGAAGTAGGTCCAGAGGAGGAGACCCGAGTACGAGAAGAGGGCGTACGGGATCCCCTCGGAGGGCATCTGTGCGAGGCCGCCAAAGATCAGGGTGAAAACGATCATCGTGAAGAGCGGCTGGAGCACCGCCCACGACGCACCCATCACGGTCTGCTTGTACCGGATCTTGATCTCGCGGAGGGCAAGGAAGTAGAGGAGCTCGTGGTACTCTTTCAATTCCTTCCAGTTCAGGTCGAAAAGACCGTACTTTGGGCGGATAACTAGTTCGAAATCTGAGGTTTGCTCGGTCATGGCGGAATTCACTGCTGTTCAGGTCTGCTCTATACTCTGTGCTCTGTGGAATGATATGCCACTGTTTCGTTTTATGCTTGCTGTTTCCTGTACCACGCGATCGTCCGCTCAAGCCCCTCGCGGAAGTCGACCTTCGCCCGGAACCCGAACTGCTGCTCCGCACGCGAAACAGCCAGGCACCGCCGGGGCTGGCCGTCGGGCTTGGCAGTATCCCAGACGATCTCTCCTGTAAACCCGATGAGGTCGGCGATGAGGCTTGCGAGGTCGCGGATGGTGATCTCAAAGCCTGCTCCGAGGTTCACCGGGTCGGGCTTATCGTAGCGTTCGGCGGCAAGCGCGATCCCTTCTGCGGCATCGTCGACGTAGAGGAACTCCCGCGACGCCGCTCCGGTACCCCAGACATCGACGCTCTCTGCACCGCTCTCCACCGCCTCGACGAACTTCTTGATGAGGGCCGGTATGACGTGCGAGGATGCCGGGTCGAAGTTGTCCCCCGGGCCGTAAAGGTTCACCGGAAGAAGATAAATCGCGTTAAATCCGTACTGCTGCCGGTAGGCCTGGGCCTGGACGAGGAGCATCTTCTTTGCAAGGCCGTAAGGGGCGTTAGTCTCTTCGGGGTACCCCTCCCAGAGTTCCTCTTCCCGGAACGGGATCGGTGTGAACTTCGGGTAGGCGCAGATCGTCCCGACGGCGACGAATTTAGCCACATTAGCCTGCCGGGCAGCTTCCATCAGCTGGATCCCCATGATGGCGTTGTCGTAGAAGAGGGAGCCCGGGTTTGCCATGTTGTAGCCGATCCCCCCGACCTTCGCCGCGAGGTGGATGACGAGGTCGACGTCCTCGACCGCGGCAACACAGTTCTCCCACCGCCGCAGGTCGAGGTCGCGGCTCCGTGGCACCCGGATATTCTCTTCTGCAAGCCCATGTTCCTTAAGCGTCCTCACCAGGGAGGAGCCGAGGAACCCGGCCCCGCCCGTGACAAGAACCGTCATTCCGTCTCGAAACGTCATAGGATCTCACCGACTATGCTGCTACATTCTTTTGTACCGTCTCTCTTGAAGATACCATCGATTTTGTTGAAGTTTTCCCTCAGCCCCATTAGGCTTTCCCGGTCCGCGGCCCACGAGCCATCGATGATGGCCGCCGCGGGGACCTCTCTCCCGATGCCCATACCCTCAACGCCTCCGATGAGGAATTCGTCCTCGGCAAACCCCTCCCGGCGGAAGAGGGCCATCGGGACGCCGGCCTGGATCGCCTCCGAGATGGTGCTGTAGCCGGGCTTTGAGATCACCAGGTCGCAGGCGGCAATCCAGTCCTGGGTCTCGGTCTCGCCGGGCGGGATCCTGACCGCGCCCGGTATGTCAGTCCACGACGGAACAAGGAGGGTGCACCCACTGAGTGCGGTCCTGATCCCCCGGAAGGCAGCGGGGTCGAGAGACTGCCCGCCGCCGATGTAGACGAGCGGCCGTCCCGGAGGAAGTCCCGGGATCTCCGCCCGGTCCCGGGTCACCGCTCGTGCAACAAGCCCGACCTCCCGCCGGTCGCGAAAGACCATCATCGGTTCGTGGAGCGGGAACAGGAGAGCGCCGCTGGCGGCCCGGTAGGCTTCGGCCATTCGGTCGATCCACTCAGTCTCTCCGAAGAGATGGGTGTAGATGAGATGCCAGGTGAAGTTCGAGATCCCGAGCGACGGGAGCCCGAGATCTTCCGCAGCAAGGAATGGTTGCGGGGCAATATCGGAGAGAATGAGGTCGATCCGGCGGTCATGAAGGAAGGCCTTCTCGCTGGCGATGTAGCCCTCCCAGGAGGAGAGCCATTGCTCGACCGCCGCGAGCGTCCTCTCCCTGTCCACGGCGGCACCGTCCATCACCACACCCGGGTCGTTTGGCCCTTGCACGACCTCGGCGCCGGGGAGCGACCGGGACATGAACTCAGCAGGAGAGCCGGTCCTGACGACGACCTCGGCGTGCAGGGTCTCCTGCAGCTCACGGATCAGGGCGATATCCCGCGCCGCGTGGCCGTAACCAAAGTCACTGGTGTAGAAGCAGATCCTCGGCCGCTTCAATCCTTTGCCCACCACCGGTCTGGGTACCTTCGGGCGAGAATCTCGTCCCCCTCACCAATGGATTCGAGTCCGGCTTCCCTGAGGTCTGCGTCGACCATGATCCTGGTCAGTTCGGCGAATGTCACGCGGGCTCTCCAGCCGAGCTTCTCTCTGGCCTTTCCGGCATCGGCGATGAGGTCTTCGACCTCGGTCGGCCGGAAGTACCGGGGATCGATCCTGACGTGCTCCTCCCAGTCGAGGCCGGCGTAGGAGAAAGCAGTCTCAAGATACTCACGGACGGAATGGCTCTCCCCGGTCCCGATGACGAAGTCCTCGGGTTCCTCCTGCTGGAGGATCTTCCACATGCACTCGACGTATTCCGGGGCAAATCCCCAGTCCCTCCGGGCATCGAGATTCCCCATGTAGAGGTATTTCTCTTTTCCGGCAAGGATCCGGGCGATGCCCCTGGTGATCTTCCTCGTCACAAAGGTCTCGCCCCGGCGAGGAGACTCGTGGTTGAAGAGGATCCCATTGGTGGCGAACATCCCATAGCCGTCACGGTAGTTCCGCGTCATCCAGTAGGCATACATCTTGGCGCAGGCATACGGGCTCCGCGGCCAGAACGGCGTAGATTCATTCTGCGGCGGCGGCGTCGCCCCGAACATCTCGCTGCTCGAGGCCTGATAGAACTTCATTCCGTTCCCGCTCCGCCGGATCATCTCAAGGAGCCGGGTTGTCCCAAGACCTGTGACGTTCCCGGTGTATTCCGGGGTATCGAAACTGACCCGCACATGACTCTGGGCCCCGAGGTGGTAGACCTCATCGGGTTTGATGTTGTAGATAAGATGAGAGATCTGCTCGTCGTCGGAAAGGTCGCCGTAGTGGAGGAAGAGGCGTGCACCGGCATCGTGGGGGTCGGTATAGATATGATCAATCCGGGGAGTATTGATAGTTGATGACCGCCGGATGATGCCGTGTACTTCGTAGCCCTTGTGGAGGAGGAACTCGGCGAGGTAAGAGCCGTCCTGCCCTGTGATACCTGTTATCAAAGCTTTTTTTGGAATAGTGCCCACTCTCCTGTGTTTGGGAATCTGTAAATAATTAGTATAATCGACATATATGGATTTTGTATTTAAAATTGGGGATTTATTATTTCCAATAGATGGTTCATTACGATAGAATCAATCTCCCATCTTCCCTAAATTTGAAAAAGACTGATCGAAGCGATGGATCTGTATCCGTCCATACACCTCATCCCACTGCGCCCTCTTGGCGGTTGCATCAGAAGTCGCGCAGTGCTATTGGATGGATGCTCGATCTGACTATAGTCTGGAATGCTGAGCCGTTTAATCAGTCCGTATGTTGAGCGACTACTCTCATGCAAGTCCCTTCACGTCCTGTCAAAATCATCTTCAAACCGAACAATATCATCCTCGCCCGTATACTCCCCGATCTGCACCTCGATCAGTTCGAGCGGCAGCAGCCCGGGATTCGCGAGCCGGTGCACCGTCCCCGCGGGGACAAACGTGCTCTCGCCGTTCCGGAGGAGATAGGTCGCATCACCGACCGTCACCTCGGCGCACCCGGTGACGACCACCCAGTGCTCGGAGCGGTGGTGGTGCATCTGCAGCGACAGCCGGCGCTTCGGGGGGACGGTGACCCGCTTGATCCTGTAGGCCCGGCCCTCCTCGAGGTTCGTGTACGAACCCCAGGGCCGGTGGACCTCGGTGTGGAACGCCGCCCGGGCGTCGCCCCGCTCGTGCAGGGCCTTTGCAATCTCGCCAACCCGCTGGGCCTCGTCCCGGCTGGCGACCAGGATCGCGTCCTTCGTCTCGATGATGGCGAGGTTCTCGACCCCGACGGTCGCGACCAACCGGTCACTGATGATCAGGTTGTCGCGGGAGTCGATGCCGATGTGCTCGCCCCGGACGGCGTTGTTGTTGCCGTTCTTTGGGAGGCAACCGTAGAGGGCGTCGAAGTTCCCGACGTCGTCCCATCCGGCTTCGAACGGCACGACCGCCGCCTTCCGGGTCTTCTCCATGATCCCGTAGTCGATGGAGATCTTCGGCGCCTGCTCGTAGGCCTGCTCGATCGGGTTCTCAAACGCCTGAACCACATCAGGGGCGAGGGACGCACACTCCGCGAGGAAGAGGTCGGAGTCAAAGAGGAACATCCCGGAGTTCCAGAGGTAACCGTCCGCGACGTACCGCTCCGCCGTAACAAGATCAGGCTTCTCCACGAAGGCATCGACGGCATACCCGTCATCGAGTGCCTCCCCGGGCCTGATGTAGCCGTAGCCGGTGTGGGGCGAGGTCGGCCGCACCCCGAAGACCACCAGGTGGTCC
>Ga0208041_1000758_pt1 | contig 26918 bp, 26 predicted proteins | sample AD_SCU002_MetaG_FD_184453 | JGI IMG/M metagenome (GOLD analysis project Ga0208041, IMG submission 184453) | Active sludge microbial communities of municipal wastewater-treating anaerobic digesters from China - AD_SCU002_MetaG (SPAdes) (version 2) | ecosystem: Engineered > Bioreactor > Anaerobic...
AGGGGGTGCGGGACCGCTCTTTCGTCCTGTCTGCCGGCCCGGAGGCTCTCGGCCGGCCGCGGGGGTGCTCTTTGCTTCTTCTGTTTCCGGTTATGGTTGATGGTATGGCGCGCATGGGGGATCCGGGCCGCTCAGGGCGTTTTCTTTCGCACGATTCGGACCTCCGGGAGCGCCGGCCCCGGCCCGGGCGGGGACACGGGATAATCTTCCAGGGGCCGCGGATAGGGTGATTGGAGCACTATCTCCCGCCGATTCCCTGAGGCTCAACTCCTGCCAGTCAGACGAAAGATTTTTTCCCCAAAGGCAATTTTTATCCCTTATTATCCTCAACTGACATCGTTCAAGAGCGATCCGATTTGGATCTATTTATATATTTGATTGCGCGGCACCCGCCGGAAAGCCTCTCCTCCCTCCGTGTCGGACGTCGCCTTTTCCTCCCTGAAACCGTCTAGTTTTTCATGGTTTATCTTTAACTCGCCCGGATCCATACCGGCACCTTTTTCACCTCATTTATGGTAACATACGTATCAGAAGCAGCGGCCCCGGCGCCGCGCTCGCACCTGACGGTGCTCGTGCTCCGGCCCTCTGGCCCGTCGCCGCCCAATCTGGTGGCGGACGACCGCTGTCAGCACCAGTGGTGCTCATGCTCCGTTCGCACCTTCGGTGCTCATGCTCCGGCCCCTCGGCCCATCGCATTCCATAAGAACGTCGCATCCCTCTCCGCACCTGACGGTGCTCATGCTCCTGCCATCCCGGCAGTCGCACTCTGCACCGATCGGTGCTCAAGCTCTGGACCTTCGGTCCTTCGCACTCACGAACCATCGCACTTCCGACGACCCAGCGTTCCGGCATACCCATGATGCAGCCAGCCACCTCCCAGCCCCTCTCCGTCCTGGAGAGCACCCCCACCGCCGAGCCGGCGATCCAGAGCACATCCCGGGAGGATCGGCAGTGACCACCCGGACCCGCACTCCTTCTACTCCCACCCGGCCGGCCGACAGGGTCGTCGAGCACGGCGGCAACGGCGGGGACGCACACCTTCTCGTCGATGACCTCGCAGGCCAGGCGAGGCCGCGGCGGGCCGTCCGGACGCTCGTCGCGATGCCGGCCTACAACGAGGAGGCCTACATCGCAAAGACGGTTCTCGGCGCCCGGCAGCACGCGGATAGGGTGCTCGTCGTCGACGACGGCTCGAAGGACGACACCGTCCCGATCGCGGAGGCGCTCGGCGCGATCGTCGTCCGTCATGAGACCAACAAGGGCTACGGCGGGGCGCTGCAGACGATCTTTACGACCGCCCGGGACCTCGGCGCAGAGGAGCTCGTTATTATTGATTCTGACGGCCAGCACAGCCCGGGGGACATCCCCCGGCTGCTTGCCGAGCTCCGGAAGGGCAACGACGTCGTCATCGGCTCCCGGTTCGTCGAGGGCTCGGCCGGGGAGATCGTCGATGCGCAGAGCGGTTTTGGGGCCTACGGGAAGAAGGCGATCGAGGCGATTCAGTTCAACGGCGAGGCTATCAGCGCCGGCATTCTGGCTCTGGCCGCTGACCACCGCCTGAAGGTCGCCGGAGTGCGCTCCGGAAGCCCGGCCACGGAGCCACGTTACCGTGGAAAGCGGATCGCAGTAGCAGTCCCGGCCTACAACGAGGAGAAGCTGATCGCGGAGACGCTCGATGGCATCCCTGATTATGTCACCCGGGTATATGTCGTGAACGATGCCTCAACTGACCAAACTGGGGCAATCATCGATGAATACGCCCGCTATCACCCTCGGGTTGTCCCCATCCACCATAATCCGAACCAGGGGCCAGGGGCTGCAATCATATCCGGCTATTCTCGGGCTCTCAGTGATGGGATAGATATTGTCGTAACCATGGATGGCGACGGCCAGATGGACCCCCAATACCTCTCCAAGTTTCTTGATCCTATCATTGATGGAAAATGTGACTTCACCCTTGGAAACCGTCTGGGTTCTTCTGAGTATCGGGGACGCATGAGCAAGTGGCGGTTCTTTGGAAACGCGATGCTCACGTTCCTCACGAAGATCGCATCGGGCTACTGGTCCATGATGGATCCCCAGAACGGTTACACTGCTATCTCTCGCCGTGCCCTCGAAAGCATTGACTTCAAGGAAATGTACCCCAGGTATGGTTACCTGAACGATCGGCTGGTTAGACTGAACATTCACGGTTTCCGGATACAGAATATTGCTCATCCTGCGAAGTACGGCAATGAAAAATCTACCATCAAATATGGCCGTTATATTGTTCGGGTTTCAAACCTCCTCCTCCGGACTTTCCTTCGTCGGCTCAAAATGAAGTACGTGATGTTCAGTTTCCATCCTCTTGTCTTCTTCTACCTATTTGGGTCCGTATTATCACTGATTGGATTGGTGGGGGGAATTGTTACACTCTGGGAAAAACTAATCTGGGGATATCCTGTCCTTTTTGTCCATGGGACTCTCTCGGTGTTGGTTTTTATCATGGGCATTCTGTTCCTCTCCTTTGCAATGCTCTACGACATGCAACAAGATCCAGGCGTAAAAAATCACCTTTATACGTGAGGGAGTATTTATGTGTGGTATTTTTGGGATTATCACGTCCAATGTGAACAAGTACTCAGAAGAATGCATTAAACTTATTGTCGATAGATTGTTTGTTCTTTCAGAGAGCAGAGGGAAGGAATCTGCAGGAATAGCGATAAAAACAAAAGATGCAGTGCAAATTTACAAGAAACCTGAATCTGCTTCTAGGATGGTTACTGATGATGAGTACGTCCAGTTCTTTCATGATACGTTACAAAATGAGTTTTCTAACGAAACAGATGCCTCTGAAAATCGGTACATTGCAATTATTGGCCATTCGAGGCTTGTGACCAATGGGGTTCAGTATTCAAACTCAAATAATCAGCCTGTAATTACTGGCTGCGCTGTTGGAGTACATAACGGGATTATTGTGAACGATAGCGCATTGTGGGAGCAGTGTCCTGAAATAAAGAGGCATGCGGATGTTGATACTGAGGTTTTTCTGGCATTGCTTCAGCACAATTATGGTCTCACAAAATCATTGATGTCGAGTTCTGTCAATACTTTTGCTCTCTTGGAGGGATCTGCATCCGTTGCAGTTCTGTTTTCAAATTTAAACAAAGTACTCTTAGCAACTAATACGGGCTCGATATATGTTAGCCAAGATCAAAGTAGAAACATGTTAGTATTTACATCTGAACGATACATTTTAAACCAATTATTTAGAGATGCAAAAATAATAAAGTTAAACTTTGGCCCTATCACGCAAATTAAACCAAACTATGGGTATATAGTGAACATTACTGACTTAAGTAGTATCGATTTCTCTCTCAATTCAGGGCAATACATGAACACGATGGGAGAAGACCGCCCAGAGTCATTGGTGAAAATAGTGGACCACTCACCCTCAGTAGGCGATCAGGGCTTGATGTCCCGAAGAGATGTATTGACTTTACACTCCGATGGGAGAAGAACGATCGAACAGATGATAAAGGAACAAACGAAGTGCCTGCCCGAAATAAAACGTTGTACCTACTGTTTACTTCCTGAGACATTCCCCTTTATTGAATTTGATGAAAATGGCGTATGTAATTATTGCAAAAATTACTCAAAGATAGCATACCTGGGAAAAGACCCGCTTGAAACGATTGTCTCAGAGTTCAGAAGTAACAATGGGGAGCCAGATTGTCTTGTAGGGTTTAGCGGAGGCCGAGATAGTTCGTACATGTTACATTATGTTAAAAAAGTGCTTAAATTGAATCCAATTGCCTTCAGTTATGATTGGGGTATGGTGACAGATCTAGCCCGGAGAAATCAGGCTAGACTATGTGGAAAACTAGGAGTTGAGCATATTGTTATTTCAGCAGATATCGAAAAAAAGCGCAAAAATATTAGAGAAAATATTCAAGCGTGGTTAAAGCGCCCAGAGTTGGGGATGGTTCCCCTACTAATGGCTGGGGACAAACAAATGTTCAATTATTACCCTCATAAGTTGATGGAACAAACGGGTATAGGTTTATACTTTAATGGTTCTAATCGGCTCGAGAAAACTGGGTTTAAACTAGGTTTCTGTGGGATAAAAGAGTCTATCAACCATAATAAGGGCCAGCTTTATACCGGCATATCACTGGTCAATAAACTCCAATTAGCATTTTACTATGGGAAAAATTATGTTTTAAATCCTTCATATCTTAATTCCTCAATCCTTGATACACTTCATGCATATTATACCTCATATTTCATTCCGGATGTCTCAACGTATTTTTATAATTATATTCCTTGGAATGAGACAGAAATTATTTCAACTTTACGGAGGGAATATAACTGGGAAGTTGCGAACGATACTAACGCAACATGGCGTATTGGGGACGGAACAGCTGCATTTTATGATTATATCTATTACACGGTCGCCGGGTTCAGCGAGTTTGATACCTTCAGGAGCAACCAGATCCGGGAAGGCTTGATGACTCGTGAAGAGGCTCTAGAGCTGGTAAATAAGGAAAACATGCCCCGCTACGAGTCGTTAGAGTGGTATGCGATGACCGTTGGATTTGACCTCGAAGAAGCGCTGGATACAATACATTCGATACCCCGGTTATGGTTAAAGTAGTGATTATGTCTCTATACTGGTGAAAAATGAAGATTCTTGGTTTAACAAGTAGTTTCCCTCTAGGAGATGGCAACACAGATGGCAGTTTTATCTTCGATCATTTCTCGCATCTGAAGGTTATTTCGGATAATGAAATAACTGTATTATGCCCTCATAGTAGAGGTGCAAAGTCCTTTGAGCAAAAAAACGGTCTAAACATACATCGTTTTGTTTATTTTTATCCCTATGCCCTAGAATATCTGGCATATGACGAAGGCCTGCCATACAAGATAATGAATAGCCCTTTAGCGAAAATTCAGGTGCCATTTTTTATAATGTCAGAATTAATTTATTCTATTGTATTTATTTGGCAGAAGGATATCGATTTAATTAATTCTCATTGGCTTATTCCACAGGGGTTAGTTGGGAGTATTTGTAAGAAATTTTTTGGGATAACCCATATTGCGACGGTTCATTCATCAGAGATATCCGTTCTGAAGCGGATTCCTTTTGGCAAATTCCTGATGTCTTTTATCATAAACCACGTTGACATCCTCGTATCAGTTAGCTCTCATCGATCTAATGAGATATTAGAGTTTTTGCCCCCTATACTTGCTGAAAATGCGAGGAAGAAGTTGAGAATTGTTCCTATGGGCACTGATGTTGCACGAAACCTAAATCAACAAAACAAGGATGCAATAAAGTCAAAGTATGGCATTAATTCGCAGTATGTAGTTCTGTTTGTTGGAAGACTAGTTGAAGTTAAAGGGTGTATATTCTTATTGGAAAACTTTAGTCGTGTTGTTAAAGAGATTTGCAGTATCAAGCTGTTAATTCTTGGGAATGGACCTTTAGAGTCGGAATTGAAAAATTATGTTTCATCTCAAGGCCTTCACAATAACGTTATGTTTATGGGTTTTATTGAGCATGATTCCATGAAGGACTTTTATTCAATTGCAGATATTGTTGTGGTCCCGTCGATCGTTGATTCGTATGGATATCAAGAGGGATTACCTGTTGTTGTAATTGAATCTCTATCCTGTGGCATTCCAGTTATTGGTACAAATACAAATGGGATTGCTGAAGCGATCATTGATCATCATAATGGGATATTGGTTGATCCTCAAAACTCCGAGCAAATTGCTGAAGCCATAATAAATCTGCTATCTAATCATGACCTTAGAACCTTTTTGTCGAAAAATGCTTTAGTAAGCGCAGAGAAATATCACTGGGATACTGTTGCTGGAGAATATTGGATAATATTTAACGAGGCTGCTAAGAGATGACCAGATGGCTTTAATGTTTTCTAGTTCTTACTATCAGGAGGATCATGCTGTCTAAACGATTACATACTACACTTTTTATTCTTTGTTTCCTTCAGGTAACTTGTGCGTTAGTTATTGCATGGAGTAAACCCGCGATTACTTACGAGTCGTCCCTATACGCTTCAACACCTGTACTGACTTGGATTTTTTTGATACTTCCATATCTAATTGGAATAATTTATCTGATTTACACTATATTCAGTACTAGCAAATCCAACAGGGTCCTAGTTATTTCCTCAATACTACTGCTTTCCATTATATATACTTCAATACTGTCCATGTTCATTATACGGAATTATTATTTATGGGAGGTGACCGGGGATCCCGGCGAACATGTGGGGTACGTAGAAGACGCGCTCAATGGTGGCCATGTTCCCTCTACTCTGATTTATCCCATTGTGCATATCTTTGCTACCCAAATAATCTCACTAACAGGGCTACCTACATTCGAGGTTACAAATCGTTTTTTATTAATATTTGAACTATTTTTTCTACTCTCAATTTACCTTGTTTCGAGAGCGGTATTAGTCGAGAAAAACCAAAAAATCGTAGCATTTCTTTTAGCAACAACCTTTTCATTAGGTTTCTATCTAAATTTTACGCCCAATCATTCGTACGTCCAATATTTCCCTATTGCCCTATATCTCACCGTAATGTCGTTCAAATCAACAGATCTGCGGTGGAAACTACTTCTCCTAATATTATTGGTCCTTTCATCGCCCTTTCATATGGTTCCAACAATAATCATTGGAATGGTAATCTTCATGTACATGTTGTTCAGTACACATGCTGTTTTTGGGACAAATTCGCCAAAAAACATGATTTGTGGCACCTTCTCTCAAAGCATTAAACTCCAAAATTATTTGATAGTGGTCCTTTTTCTTGTCATTGTGATTTCTTGGCTAATGCAGTTCTGGATTTTTTCAACAGTGTCTAACTTACTTTACGATAGTATATTTGGAGGGGCTGAGTCTTTTAAGTTGAGTCAAATGGCGGATAGAATGGATTATGCAAGTAGTTATGGTTATAACGTCTATGAATACATTCTCAAAATGAAACTAGGTGTTCTGTTACTTTATAGCTGCTGTTTCATCTCATTTATTTTCTTCGTGAGAGAGTATTGGAATGATAATCGTTTCTTTGTCCTTAAAGTCCTATATGTGATATTTTTTGCTCTTGTGTTATTCATAGCAGCCCTACAATTTATCAATGTTGGTTTTGGACCATTACGTTTTTTGGCCTTCACATCTGTGTTGAGTCTAATCCTGGTTTCTGTATTAGTCACCCCTATCACAAGTATGTTACGCGATCTTGGCACGGTAAAAAAAGCCGCTGTTGCATTGGGGATTGTTCTTTACATCTTTAGTATTTTTATTTCAAATTTTTTAATACTCTATCCGTCTCCATACTCTTTAACGATAAGTTCGCACACAACGCGTGGAGAATACGATGGGATGGGCTGGTATTTCAATAGCTTGGATGACTACGCCGTAATTGTAATTGCGAATCCGATTTATGGCTATTTATACGCTCAAAAAACATCTCCCGAGCGGGATTATTTGATTAGTGCATTTAAGTCGAATCAAAACGTGAAACTCGCTCCTAATCATTTTGGATATGATGGAGGCACCCATAATCTTGGAAATTATGTTAATGGAAGTTATATGTTGCTTTCAAATAGGGACATCTCATTATATTCCGCTGTGTACCCTGAGATGGCCAAATATCGATTTTTTGAAAGCGATTTTTCGCAACTTTCAAATGACAATGCTGTGTATAAATATTATTCAAATGGCGATTTTACCGTATATTACGTAGCATAAAATGGAACGGAGTGCGGCAATGAAGAAAGTGTTAATCATCTCGTACTATTACTACCCAATTGTGGGCGGTATAAGGATCAGAGGCTTGCTTAAATACCTTAAACTGCATGGTTATGAACCGTATTTGCTAACCAGCAATTACACAGACATTGAAAGCACTGATGAAATACCTCACATTTATGTAGTTCCCGATAAGAAAATTGAAACTGGGAAAAATGCCTTGCAGAACAAGGTGCAGACTGTAGATCGGAATAGTATTTTGTATGCAGTTGTTAAGAAATCTTATAATTTCATCTATAGTTTACTTGTATATCCCGATGCACAGACAGAGTGGTCACGGGATGCTTATTCTAAAGCGGCAGAGATCATTAACAATGAAAAAATTGATATCATCCTAAGTAGTTCAAAACCGGATTCGTCGCATTTATTGGCAAAAAATCTCAAGGAATCATATAATCTTCCTTGGATTGCCGATTTCCGAGATTTATGGACTCAGAACCATTATAATAATCACCCGAAGATTCGGTCTTTCTTCGAAAAAAAGTTAGAAGTTAGTACAATTTCCAAGGCTGATGTTATTGTAACGGTTTCGGACTATTTGGCCGAAAAAATGGGAGAACTTCATAGGGATATCCCTATTCATGCAATAGTCAACGGCTTTGATCCTGATGAAATCAACCCCCGACAAGTTGCGGGAAGGAATGAAAAAATGACTATGACATATACCGGACACCTGTATAAAGGCAAGCGCGATCCGACGATTTTATTCCAAGCGATAAAGGAGTTGGTAGATGAGAAAGAAATTGATAGGACTAAAGTCTGCGTGAAGCTATACGGTCCGGATGAGAATTTCGTGCGGGAGGAAGTGCAAAATGCTAATCTTAGTGATATTGTTACGTACTGCGGGAATATACCCCGGGAGGAGGCATTAGTCAAACAGCGTGAATCCGATGTACTATTGTTGATTTTGTGGGATCACCCCGATGAAGTTGGGGTGTATACTTCAAAAATATTTGAATATCTGGCTTCGCAAAGGTTCATTCTTTGCACTGGTATGACAGAGGGGGCTGTTCCAGCACTGCTTAAGGATACTAATGCAGGGGTAACCTGCTCGACGGTATCGGACGTCAAATGCATTATCGCATGTCTGTATCAGGAATATCTGAGTCAAGGGTGTGTGCAATTTAAGGGCGATCCAAGTGAGATTAGCAAATATTCTCATACAGGAATGGTAAGTAAATTTGCAGATCTAATGGATGGACTGTTAATCAGATGACAGAACTTCGGCGAGAAATAGAATGAAGGTAGCGATTATTGTCAATCTATTCCCCCCAAAATGGAAAGCCGGGACTGAGATTGCCACATACAATTTAGCCAAGGCTCTCTCAAAGAAAAACGAGGTACATGTCATTACTACGCATGACAATGGTATAGAGGATAGTCACCTCTGCAATAATTTCATCGTTCACAGAATTTCATACCCTATACGTCCTCTGTATGGTAAAGTTATCTTTTTAATAAAAATAGCAATGTCAATTATTACATTGCGTCCCGATATAGTTCACGTTCAAAGCTTGAAAATGGGGTTACCTGCAGTTTGCACGAAACTTCTACTAAAAATGCCCTTTATCGTTTGGGGAAGGGGAGACGATGTTTATCAAGAGTATTTTGGAAAAGGCATCATGGCACACTTCTCGTTGAAATATGCTGATGCAAGAATCGCATTAACTGATGACATGAATCGTGCAATGAGAAAACTATACGATCTCCCGGTAATTACAATTCCAAATGGAATCGATACGAATAGATTTAACGTTGAGTATCCTGGTGATGATTCGAACACAAAAACAATCATTACAGTTGCACGCTTATATCCAGTTAAAGGGATAAAATATGCCATAATAGCAATGGATTCAATACGAAAGGTTGTTCCCAACTCACGGCTGTTAATAGTTGGAGAAGGTGAAGAAAAAGAAGAATTGCTAAAATTGTGTGCTGATTTAAACCTTAATAATCAAATACGATTTATAGGGGAAATTCCAAATTCTCAAATACCATCTCATTTGTCTTTGGCTGATGTATTTCTCTTGCCGAGTCTATCAGAGGGCTTTCCGGTATCAATACTTGAAGCAATGGCTGCCGGGCTGCCGATCGTCGCCTCCAATATAGGGGGAATTCCTGAAATTGTAATCGAAGGGAAAAATGGCTACTTAGCAAACCCAAAAGATCCAAATGGCATTGCAGATAGAGTTATACGAATTTTGTCTAACGATCAATTGAGAAAAGAAATGGGCAACAACAGTTATACTCTTTCCAAAAAATACAACTGGGACACTCTTGCCGAACAAGTAGAAGAGATTTATTCAAAAATAGTTGCATAGTCCCGGAAATACACGTCATGCCAAACTTCCAAAGCAAATAGTATCCACAATAGCGTTGGATTTGTCCTTTGGTTTCCCTTCAGGATATTAGCAAGTTTTTCCCGTCTCCTTTTCTTTAGCACGTGTGTTAATAGATCTCCTTCAGAAATTGCCTGCGTAACAACTTCATTTAGTTCGCCCTTCATCCATGCGTTTAATGGGGTTCCGAACCCTTTTTTCTTACGATTTATGATGCTCCGGGGCAGGAGATCTTTAATTGCCATCCTGAATATATACTTTTCATTATTATCTTTAATCTTTAAACCAGGAGGTATCGAAGAAAACGAGAATTGAATTAGGTCTTTATCTAGTAGAGGCAGTCTTTCTTCAATTGAGTTTGCCATCGTTCCTTTATCTGCTTTCATTAGGAATTTCTCAGGCAATAGGTTTTTACAATCCATTATCAGTATCTTTGACAGCGCATTTTGATATTGGAATTCTGGATATATTGCGCATGCATTCGCCTTAATTTTCTTTAAGTTTGTCAAATCTTCGATTTCACAGTCGCTGAGCACTTTTGTTGTGTTTTGCGTAATTTTTTCAATCGAATCTTCGTCAAGATATTTTATGTATTTCAATCCTTGATTAAATGGAGAAAGGGTATTCGGAGTTATTTTCTCTGGGATTGCATGTAAGAGAGATCGCGATATCATCTGTAACGATGAAGATTTGCGTAAAATTTCGTATATTTTGTAATTTCTGGCGTGATGGCTATAACCTGCAAATATTTCATCCCCCCCCTCCCCAGCCAAAGCAACGGTTACATATTTTTTTGCCTCTTTAGATAAGAAATAGTTATTAATTGTCGCAGCATCGCCTAAAGGCTCGTCATTGTACCAAGTTATAGATTTAATATTCTCTGCCACCATTTTATCGTCAATTATAATTTCATGGTGTTCGGTACCTACGTGATCACTCACTATTTTTGCATATTCTAACTCCGAATGCTCCTTGAATCCTACAGAAAACGTATGGAAGGCACTGTCGACATAGGGCCTTGCAAGTGCAACAACTGCCGATGAATCCACGCCACCAGATAAAAAAGCACCAATAGGGACATCAGCATTCATTCTTATTGCAGTTGCTTCTTCCAATTGTGCTCTTAAAGATCGTATCGTATAATTTTCGTCTGCACAGAATTTTTCGGTTTCCGAGATGTCCCAATATTTTTGGAATGAAAGAATGCCATTTGAATATACTAGGATGTGCCCGGGTAGCAGCTTTTTTATCCCTGCAAACAGTGTATTCTGGCCTATTGTATATCCATATGCCAAGTAAGCCCACAAAGCAGGCTCATGAATCTGGCGAGATTCATCACATTCTAAAATTGCCTTAATTTCCGATGCAAAGACTAATTCCTTATCTCTCCAATGATAGTATAGAGGTTTTTTACCGATGGGATCTCGTGCCAATATGAGTACATTATCCTGTTGATCGTAGAGGGCAAAGGCAAACATCCCCCTTAAATAATTAACGAAATCAAGGCCATATTGTTCGTATAAATGGACTATGACTTCACTATCTGAATTCGATCGAAAAATATGTCCTTTATCTTCCAACTCCTTTTTTAGCACTGGATAATTATATATCTCTCCGTTTACAACCAGCCATACATCTCCGTTTTCATTTGACATAGGTTGATTTCCTTTTGCAGAGAGATCAATAATGCTGAGCCTTGCATGGCCAAGCGAAATATTTTTATTGAGGTAAATCCCTGAACTATCGGGCCCCCGGTGTTTTAATACCGAAAGCATCTTTTGCATTTGCGACCGATCTTCCACGCCAGCAATACCGCAGATCCCGCACATACTGTAAAAATCTCCTACTTCTATATCTAAAATGGTTTCATTTAAACCTATGTTTGAACATCTCTATGATTTCATTTTTCTGTACTGATGCTCTATGATCATTTAAACCTGTATCGCCGGGATTTTCAAACTTACACTTCCTCAAATATTCATCGTAATCACAAATATATCGTGCAGGATTCCCCGCATATATTGAATTTTCCGGTATATTCTTTGTAACAACAGAACCTGCTCCAACGACGCTATTTGGTCCTATTTCAACATCTGGCAATATTAGTGAGTTCAATCCGATGAAACAGTTATCATGAATTATAATTGGACCAAATTTAGAACCCAGAAATTGTCTATCTTTCCTTAAGACCCATGTTGCTCCATCGTGAGTAATAAACTGCACTCCGCTTGTAATTTCACAATGATTCCCGATAGATACTAAGTAGGGTTCCGATCCAAATTTTACATTGTGTAATATGCAGTCACTTCCAATTCGGACGCCCCAGCTTCTCGCAATTCTCATTCTCAATTTATTAGAGGCAATCGGAAAGATTAAATGTCTCAACATAAATAAGCTCCTTTAATTTATAACGACTTATATAGAGAGATGTAATTTTCAACGATCTTCCACCAATTGTACTGTTCATTTACGACAGCTTGGGAATTCACACCGAGATTTGCTCTTAGTTTTTCATCATCGATCAACGCACTCAACCTCATGAGGCATTCATCATCGTCTTCGTATACGTATCCGGTTTCTTTACTCTTTATAATTTCCTTAATCGCCCCCACATCATTAGAGACTATGGGCAGTCCCGCTGCCATTGCTTCTAAAATTGCATTTGGAAAATTGTCGTGGAAAGAGCGGTACAAGAATAAATCTGAATTTTCAAGGTACTCGATTGGATTGCTTGAATAACCGTTTAAATGTAGTTTCATGTTTTCTGGCAGGGCTATCCGCTTTGATTTTTCTTGGGCGTAGTTCAGATATTTACCTCCGCCGATAACGTGGTAATTAATATTCTTATCTGTAGCTTTACAAGCCTCCCGCAATAATTCTATGTTATCAATAATCCCCCTGATTTTTTGCTCAAAATAAAAATTTGAAACGGTAACGACGTGTATCGTTTTTTTATCAGCATGTGTGACAGATTTATACTTTTCCGGAAAAACAGCATTTGGAATAATGACTGCGTCATTGAGGTCCAACCTGTTTTTCAGGTAGTGACTCACGGTGGTAATTATATCTGCTCTATTCTTTGCGAAATCATATAGACGGTCGTTAGGGAATAATTTGCTTTCGTATTTATAATCCCCTTTAATCGTCAATATTACCGGCTTTTTTGCGAAAATACAGTGTTTTGTAGTCGTGTGAATAATATCACAGTCATGATACTTTTTCCTCATAAAAATATTTCGTAACTTCAGATCAGCTATATGATTTGACTCAAATCGGTTGTATTTTAAAGTATATGCAAGATCTCTACCCCAGCTATATGGTCCTCCAATTGCTGGCGTCAGGACATTTATCTTCACACGTATAGATCTATAATCTCTACGATAAGTCCTTTTCTTCTCACATTGTGACCCCCCTAGCAGAGCCCATCAAACCAAGCCTTTGAATAGCAAAGGTACTCATTGTCCACGCTTCCCTCAATCACCAGCTCAATTTCCCTTCGACCAGGGAAGAGTCGAACCAGTTGGGGTGTTCTTACGCAATAAGAACATCTAGGACGCTGGATTCACGACAGTCCTGCGCGGCTGCGATGAGTGTGAGCGAGTACACGGTCGCATTAAGACAACAGTCACCTTCCACCTCGAAGGAATCCGGCACGAGAGTCGGGAGATCTTGCTGGTCTTATAACAGGGCTGAAGAATCCCCACTGCATTGGGTGCGCTGGTCTGAAACCGACTGCCTGAAGCGGAGGATTGCCGCTGGATTGAGCGACAACTCTCGGTTCCGATGACGATTCGCGCTCACGGTGTGTGGCAAGACACCGAGTGCGTGTCGAGATGGGATGTCGAAAGCCCGCGAGCGGTCCACAAAGGCAATGGGATGAGGAAAAGGAACCAGGAAAACCCGGGAGAGAAGAAGGGCTGTCAAACCAGGGGGGCGTAATCTAATGGGCTCCTATTTTTTCCTCCTCTTAATAGATATCTTGTTATCCTCTACCGGCCTAAAAGTAAGTGTTCCAATGTCCAGCCCAGATCCCTCCCGTTCCTCCTCCTTCGCCGCAGACGTCCTCAAACTCGTCACCGGCACCACCCTCGCTCAGGTCATCACTGTCTTGGCAGCCCCGATCATCACTCGCTTCTATGGCCCGGAGGCCTTTGGATTCCTTGCGATCTTCACTTCGATCACCAGCATCATTGGGATCATCGCCTGCATGCGCTACGAAATGGCGATCATGCTCCCGAAGACTGATGAAGAGGCCGCAAACCTTCTAGGCTTGAGCCTCCTCTGTGTGGGGGTGGTCAGTGGGCTGACGGTGCCGGTCCTATATTTTGGGGGCGATGCACTCCTTTCGTTCCTCAGGGCGTCCGACCTTGGCCCCTACCTCATTATAGTTCCACCGTTTGTCTTCATCAGCGGAGTCTTCCTTGCGCTGAATTACTGGAACTCGCGTACCCGCCATTTCGGGCGACTCTCAGTCGTCCGAGTCACCAGTTCGCTTGCTACAACTGGCACACAGCTGGGAGCGGGTTTTGTTGGGTATACGACGGGAGGGAGCCTCGTTGGTGCGAGCCTAGTAGGAGTAACTGTTTCCACAGGGATTCTTGGCAGCCAGATCTGGCGGGACGATCATGCGGTGCTACGCAGGGGCGTCTCATGGAGAGGGATGCTGGAGGGGCTGAAGCGGTACAAGAATTTCCCTTTGTTTGATAGTGGCTCAGCTTTGCTGAACACAGTTTCATGGCAACTGCCGATTTTTCTCCTTTCAACCTTTTTCTCCCCGACGGTTGTAGGCTTCTATTCTCTTGGTTTCATGGTGCTTCAGATGCCTATGAGTCTGATTGGCGGCGCAATAGCGCAAGTTTTTTTTCAGCGGGCATCTGAGGCTCGTTCGGACGGAACGCTTTCTCTTCTTGTAGAGAATGCATTCCGCTTACTGCTTGTAGTTGGAACCTTTCCTCTTCTTGTTGTGGCAATCATTGGGCCAGACCTCTTTATGGTCATTTTCGGGAAAAATTGGGCAGAAGCTGGGTTATATGCCCAGATTTTAAGTATCTGGGCCCTAGTGTGGTTTATATCCTCTCCCTTGAGCACAATTTGGGCTGTCTTAGAAAAACAAACCTTTGGACTTCGAGTGACTACACTGAATTTCGTGACACGTGTTATATCTTTAGTCCTTGGTGGAATATCTGGTAGTCCGACTGTCGCCCTCGCACTGTTTGCGTTCTCTGGTATTTTTGTCTATGGATACCTCAATATGAAAGTGCTACTCTTTTCGGGTGTCCAGTTATCAAGTGCCAGAAAGCATCTCTTTTCGAGTTTCAAATTGTTCTGTCCATTTGGTGTCATCCTTGTCGGATTGAAAGCAGTAAACGCTGGATCTCTGTTCCTTATTGCCATGACGTGCATATTGGGTGTAATCTACTATTTATATCTCATCCGAACGAATGATCTGATCAGGACCTTGATATCAAGGTCTGGGATGCATGTGTAGGAGGCTGTCCTAAAAATATAGACCCTTTCAGATAAAACATGGGGTCATGACTTTCCGGGAAATCGACGATCTGTGGGATATTGTCCGGAAACACCTTCCCCCAACGAAGCCCCACATTGGCCGACCCCGATGTGACCCCCAACGGCATCCTATACGTCCTGACCACGGGATGCACCTGGCACGATGCCCCGGCGAACTACGGCACCAAATCGACGGTAAACTGATATCACCTTGACTTATCGGAGAAAGGGGTGTATCAGGCGATCTGCCTCGACCTGCTCCGATCCCAGTACTTCGTTAATTCTTCCTCCCTTGTCGCTCTGTTCGACTTCTCTCCATCCTCCTTTCTCTAAACCGGATGCCGTAGGACTGGAATTTCTTTCACCATTCCCATCGATGCCCGGATCGTTTCCCAGATTATGACGGTGAACCGCTCGAATCGGAACGCGCACATATCGGTGGTGGGTTATAGTTAACTAAAAAATTTGACACTTCGTAATTCTTGAGATGCCTCCTCCTCATTGTTGATGCGCTGCTCATTCTTGAGAGGATACTGTCTGTGGCGCCTCCCATCATCGTACGCGGTCGAGTCCTTATGCGCGCGCATAGGTGTCATGGGAGCAATCGGAGCCTGCAACACATCGGATTTTGAGGGGATACATGTGGGATAGTACAGGTAGATCATTGAGATAACATAGGATTACGGGAATCTAGATGGTAATAGGGAGTCCTCTAGTTGTTGGTCAGGTATGCAACACCATCAAGAGAGTGTTGGAGGTTATCTCATACCCCTCCAGATCATCATGGCGCATGCAAGGTGAATGAGTCCAGGAATGAATACTCACACGGCTTGTATCGGGGAAAAATCCTCTTGAGCGTCTCTATCCATCTGAAAACCGTTCGAGGGCATTTCTTTCCTTGTAGAGTTCGGGACCGAACCAGCGGGGTCTTCCTCGCTTCGGATAGATTCGGGATCCTCGGTTTACTGGAATATTACTCCTTATTCATCATTCCGGTTATACTTATGGATCTCCTGTGAACTGTAGGTTGCATCTGCTGGGATAACAGTATATGCGAGTGGAATACATGCATGCGGGAGATCATTCCGATCGACTAGCACGCTGAGTTTGTTCCCGTGTACTTTGTCATAGCCACCATAGCCGATGGATCCCCCTTTTTAGCGGGGATATCCTTGGTATCGATAGAACAATAACAATGCGAGAGATCGATTTTCCGGATTTCATCCACGGATTGGAGAAGGTCGAGAAGATTGATTCACTCCTTTCTCGCAGGGTACCGTTGATCAACTGCCGGGGGATCACACCGAGGCCGGCCAATGTGGGGCTTCGTTGGGGGAAGGTATTTCCGGACAATATTCCACAGATTGTCGATTTCCTGGTAGGTCATGACCGTGAGTATTATCGAAAGTGACTTATAAATTTGGGACAAACTCATATATACTGCATAATCTCATCTTTCCAAATAATATATCCACTTCCATTTAAATGAATTCCATCTTCCGTTACACCAGATAATAAACAATTACTTTCATCAGATAATGGGGTAAATAAATCAATATACTGGAATCCATACGTTTCCGAAATTGATTTCAAATTTTGATTTAGTTTAATTACATCACTATTCCGCACTGAACCCACCCTCACAGGCAAAACACTCTGAATGTATACCGCAGTACTTGGAGAATCAGTATATATTTTGGCAATTATCTGTTCATAGCGTTTTGTTATTGTTTGAACATCATATCCTTTCGCCAAGTCATTTATTCCTACCATTAAGAACACTTTGTCTGGTTTTGAATCTAGAATTGGTTCTAAACGATTATATACGCCATATGTTGTATCGCTACCGATTCCCCTGTTTCTTATGGATTCATTACCAAGTAGTTCATCCCAATTACATCGTTCAGTTAGACTATCTCCTAAAAAAATAGTTGCATTACCTTCTAAAGGAGTTCTTTTAAAAAGATCCGTTCTTTCTAAATATCTACTATCTGAAATGCATTTTCTATCGGTTCCTAATTGATCGAATAAACCATTCGCTTTTGTTAGATAACCCAACCCATCTAGTTTTACGAATAAATGGCAATTTATTGCGACTGTGATAAATAGCAATGTAAGTGAGAGGTGATCCTAAAAATATAAGGCATCTCGAATAAAATCGGAGCTCATGGCATTCCGGGAAATTAACGATGATCTCTGGGAGATTGTTCAGAAATACCTCCCGCCGACGAAGCCGCACATTGGTCGCCCGCGGTGTGACCCCCGCGGGCTGTTCAACGGTATCCTCTACGTTCTCACGACCGGATGCAGCTGGCTCGACGTACCAGCGAACTATGGTACGAAATCAACGGTTCACCGGTACCACCTCGAACTCTGCGAGAAAGGCGTGTACCAGGCGATCTTCCTCGACCTGATCCGATCCGGGTACGAAATCAAAAAAATCGATCTCTCCCATTGTGCAACGGATACCAAGGATATCCCGGCGAAAAAAGGGGATCGACCGGCTATGATGGCTATAAAAAGGTAAAAGGGAGCAAGCTGAGTGCTCTGGTCGATCGGAACGGTCTCCCCCTTGCCTGCACGGTTGCACCGGCAAATGTCCACGATTCCCGGCTCTACGAGCCAACCCTCGAAGCATTTGAGGTTCCCGAGGTGTCGGATCGTCCCAGCATTATCTCCGCAGATGCGGCCTATGATGCCCGGGAAATTCGCCAGTACAACCGGAAACGAGGAATAAAGAGCAATATCCCGGTCAATCGGAGATCCCGGAAACAGCCGAAACGCGGGAGACCCATATGGTTTGATCCAGAACTCTACAAGAAGCGCAGTGCGGTAGAGCGGTTCTTCAGCTGGATTGAGGCGTTCAAGAAGATCACTCCCCGATACGAGCGATATGAGCACTCATTCATGGGATTGATTCATCTAGCATGTAGTGTCATGATCGGGAGAATATTGGGATGACCTCTGATATAAAAATAACCTTCTGTAAGTTATTCATGCAATAGAACCTCAGTCTTTAAATCTTGATCATAGACAGATAATATATTAAAAATAGAATCAGGGATATATTTTTCGGTAGCGTCTCGCTTTTGTGGTATCCCGAATTAATTTTAGGTAGTGTCCCAGATTACGACTGAATATGGTACGTTAAAAACTCCGTCCACGTCCAGATGTTATCAGTAATACCTTCCTTCATCGCCGGAGTCGTGCCTTTCTTTGCATCGATGAAATTGCTCATGAACTGGAACACGTTCAGTGCCCCGACATACGCCACGATCTTCTTTGAGAATAGCGCTGTCTTTCTCCCGAACCGGCTGACTCTCTGCCGAGTCTTGTTATTGTAGCCTTCGATAGTCAAGGTCGAGATTGCCTCGTGCGACGGGTTTCCAAAGACCTTCTCCCGGATCACGGCGACCAACCGATTTTTTCTCACGTTGCTTGATCACCTGGCTGTAGTCGATGCAGGGTTCACAGTACAGCTCTGCTAGGGCATCGCGATACTGAGGACTACCGACGTTCCATCGTACTCGCGCTGATCGGCATCCTCCAGCAGCCGGATCATGAGAACGACGTCATAGTTCGGACGACCGCCTCGGCCCTCGGCATTGGTATAGAGGTCGGCAAGGAGACGACGGGAGGCATCCCAGTCGATCAAACTACTGACCTCGCCCAACCAATCACCCAGAGCGGCGAGAGAGGCATATTCATGCCGAATCGCGAAATTGGTAAACGTGCTCATGGGAAAAAGGTCGAACCGGGACTATAAACTACTTTGGATACGGGTTGGGTGAGGGGTTTGTTCGAAATACTCTTTTGTAACTGCGAATTTTGCACCGTCGATGTTCATGCGGATCCCATGCCCGTTGAGCAGCATGAACTTCATTTCCGGGCTCCGCACATCTTGTCGTAGTAAACTGCCTTATCCTTGTTTTCGGCTACGTAATCAAGGATGGTATCCACGATCAGGGCTAGTTTACGTTTGTCTTCCCGGCCTACAATGCCCGAGAAATCCGTTGATCTACTTGGCATGAGGTGTTATGATCGGGAGAATATTGGGATGACCTCTCCTGTAACTTCTATGGCACTATAGTTCCAAACCTTTTTATTATCTTTGCGGGGTTTCCAGCAATTATACAATTTCCCTCAGGAAATGATTTTGTTACAACAGATCCTGCACCTACGGTTGTATGATCTCCCAGGTGAACACCCGGGAGTATAACTGAATTGATTCCAATCCAACAGTTAGCACCTATTATGACGTCTTTACCTGGACCGTGTTGATTTAAGTCGTTCAAATCATGATTTGCGGTGATAATTGAGACGTTGGGCGCTATCCATGTTCCTTTGCCGATAACTATTTTTGCAGAAAAGTTTTGGAAATAACTTCCAAATGTCTGGAAGTATATATAGTCATTAACGTCAAAAATGATATTGTCTTTGCTGCTGATTCTGCTAAAAGGGGACATCGGCCAGGGAATTTGGCGGTTATAACCAAATATCTTCTGCCAAAATAAACCTTTCCATGCCCATATCCAACCTTCAGCACTGTCATCAAAATATTTTCCTTTGAGATATTTTTTGTCAAAAAATAATGAAAAAAATGCTCTACACATAGATATGCAGACCTTGAAAATTCTCTTTCTGATTGTTTTATGTCGATTCGCTTCCATCTAGTATTCTCCGTTATAGCCGTCTATCCCAAATTCACTTTAATGTTCTCTGTATTAACGATTACATTTTGACCTGACCATTCATTGGAGAACACAATTTTGAAGTGAATCTCACTCAGGCTGATTTACTGTTTATTCCTTATCTTCCTTCAATGGACAAGACAGAAGTGTCTCACTTGATCCATCGCAATATCTTTGCCATTTTTGATACAAGTCTCGAGCTAATCCATCTTTGATTTTGATATTCAACGCTTCTCGTTCTGCTCTGTTCATCCAAGTACAGGGTGGGTATTTTTCAGCTTGATAGTGGCCTTTAGGAATATGCCCTTTCATTAGAACATCAGCGACAATTTTAATCATAGCATTTGCACACAATCTCTGTGCTTTATTTTCTAGTTCATCTAATGATTGATCATTACTTGTTATGGGAAGAAGATGGCGTTCGATTATTCTACCAGTATCCACACCTTCATCAACATAGTGTACAGTTATACCAACAGGTATCCCTCTTTCTAGCGATCTCCCAACGACACCAACGTTACGAGCCCAAGGAAGTAATCCAGGGTGTACATTGATAACGCCATATCTTGCAGTTTTTATGATCTGCGCGGATAGAATGCCTATCCCTCCAAGAATGATAAAGTCTGGACTTATGGCCTCAAGGTCCCTTCGAAGTCGCATACTATTTAATCCTCCAGAGTAGATCACGTTTGTACTAGATCGTGATACGCATCTTTGTGGATCTAACGAACGCAACATACATGAGAGAAGACGAAACGGTGTCATAGCGTATTGGAAAATGGGCCGAATCCTTTTATTCCTGAAAGTATAGTCCCACCATATCAGTCCTTTTCGTGAAAATACTATATATTCTGGGATAATATTGTGCTCTTTTAAACCTTGGACAATGCGCCATCCATGCTCATGCCCATTAGTCAGGAGTACTATTCTGAATTTCATAGTTTCATCGTCATATCCGCTTATCCTACCCACCTTACAATCTCCTCTCCATTAGTCATCCACGCTCCCTTCTCCCTACAGTGCCGCAGAATCTTCTTGTAGATCTTCAGCCGCTCCCCTTCCATGTAGGTGTTGTGCCAGAGGATGGTGATGACCCCGTGGCAACGCTCGGTCGCGTCGATGAGCCGGCGGGTGAGCTCCCAGGCCTTCCCGGCATCGAGCCGCATGTAGCGGTCGAGCGTGCCGTCCATGATCGTGAGGGGAATCTCCAGGATATCGATCTCGCGGCCGGCCTGGAGGTCATAGGGCTTGAAGGGGTGACACATCCCGTTCCTGAACCCGACACAGTCGACATACCCAAAGGTGGTGTCATACCGGAACCCAGCGCGGCTGAGGTGCTCCCAAGTCTCCGGGACCCTGAACCGGAGAAAGTGGTTTCGGTAGCCGACGACCGGCCGGCTGAGGATCGCCTCCAGTCGTCGCTTCTCGGCTCCGAGGGCTTGCGGGTCGCAGTAGGCCCGGTGTCCACCGTGGAGGCCTACCTCCCAGCCGGCATCGGCGATCGCCCCGATCTCTCCCTCAAGATCCCTCACATCGTAGGAGTAGTCCTGGTCCCCGGGGGCGAGGGCAAGGAAATAAAAGCTCGATCGGGCGCCGTACTCCTCTTCGAGGGCCATGATCTCCTGGAAGTTGCAGAAGGGGAGTTTTTTCGATCGGATCCGCTTTGTGCTTGTGAGGGCATTTGTGAATTCCCCATTCTCCAAGGAGGAGAGGGTTGCCTGTACCTTAGAGAGAGGAGATTGGTAGACCATATCGATATCATGAGTAAGGCAGACGGCGAACGGCTGACCATCAGGGTACTCGGGGCAATAGCCATGCTGGATAAGGTGCTGCGAGGCTCGGGGTTCAAAGAGTTCCCGGTGATTGCTCATGTAGTGGGGGAACCGATCGTAGCTGTCCCTGAATTCCTCCTCGTATTCCTGTGCACAGGTGAAGAGGCGCCATATCTTGGGATCTTGCTTGAGAATGTCGTACATGTGCGTGGTTGTCTAAGGCTGATTGTTGGTGGCGTTGGTAGGTGTCGAGGTACCTACAACGTGCAATACACAAATTTTTCCCTTATTTCATCGTTTTTCCGGAGCAGCCCTGTCACGTCCACGATGATCGGCTTCCCATTGCAGATCGCAAGCACCCTATCAAGCGTCAGCCCCGCAAAGACACTATGTGGCGAGTTCACAATAATGCAGTCCACCGGCCCCTCAAGCCCCTGCAACGACGCGACCGGCTTCGCCCCGAACCGCTCGATCTCCGCCGCCCCAAGGAGCGGGTCGTAGCCGTAGACATCAATATCAAACTCCTTGAGCTCGTGGACCATCTCCCCGGCCGGGCTCTCCCGGGTGTCCGGAACGTTCTCCTTGTAGGTCAGGCCCATGATGAGGACCCGTGAGTCCCGGATCACCTTGCCGGCCCGGTTCAGCTCTTTGATCGCCATCTCGGCCACATGCTTGGGCATACTATCATTGATCGCCCGGCCGGCGAGGATCACCTGCGGGTGGTAGCCGTACTCCTCGGCCTTGTAGACCAGGTAGTAGGGGTCGACCGGGATGCAGTGGCCGCCGACGAGCCCGGGGCGGTAGTTGTGGAAGTTCCACTTGGTCCCGGCGGCCTCGAGGACCGCCTTCGTGTCAAGCCCCATCTTCCGGAAGATGATCGAGAGCTCGTTCACGAGGGCGATGTTGATGTCCCGCTGGACGTTCTCGATCACCTTCGCCGCCTCGGCGGTCCTGATGTCGCGCGCGACGTAGACGTTGGTCACAAGGCCGTAGAGGGCGGCGAGGCGTTCAGCGGTCGCCGCATCCATGCCGGCGACGATCTTCGTTATCTTATCCAGCGTGTGGTCGACGTCGCCCGGGTTGATCCGCTCCGGGGAGTAGCCGACGAAGAAGTCCTTCCCGCAGGTCCGGCCGGAGGCCTCTTCAAGGGTCGGGACCATGATCTCCTCGGTGAGACCGGGGTAGACGGTGGACTCGAGGACGACGATGGCGCCGTCCTTGAGATTCCGGCCGATGGTCTCGGCAGCCGAGACCACGTAGGAGATGTCGGGGTCTTTCGCTTTCGTCACCGGGGTGGGGACGGCGATGATCACGACATCGGCCTCGCGGATCCTGGCAGAGTCCGTGGTGGCGATGACCTTGTTGCCCGGCTCGGCGTTGATCCGGTCGATCTTCTTTGCATCGAGGTCGTAGCCGATCGTCCTGAGGTGCCGTGAGAACGCATCGGCGAGAGGATAACCGACGTACCCGAGGCCGACGACGCAGACTGTTGTGTTTTGTAGTGCTCCCTGAACCATAGTGACGGTCTCCCGAGGGTTTCAGTTGTGCAAAATATTCTCCGGTGTCCTACTTGAACGCTACGATCTTTCTCCCGAACAGGACGGATAATTCAGGTGGAATTTATATGATATGAGGCGATATCCCGGAAAAAGAGTCTAACTCACGGGGAATCGAGGGGGTGGATCGTCCCGCGGCCGGCAGCCATCCTGCCGGGCGCGCACAATAGGGTTCGGGAAGGAGCCGCTTTCCGGGCCGGGCGGGGGGGAAGCGCACCCGGTTCAGGATCCCCGGGGGCCTGGAAAAAGAATGTCCGGGTTGCCGGGCGCTCGTTACGCCCCCTCCCGGAACCACGCCACCGCGTGCCGGAGCCCCTCCTCGACCGGGAACTGCGGATCATACCCAAACGCCTCCCGCGCGCGCGTGATGTCGGCGAGCGAGTCCCTGATGTCGCCCGCGCGCGGCGCCTCGTAGACGGGGTCGCAGCGGGTGCCGATGATCTCCATAAGGGTGGATGCAAGCTGGTTAAGGCTGATCCGGCGGCCGCAGGCGATGTTGAAGGCCCCCCGGGCATCGCTCTCCATCGCCTTGATGTTCGCCTGGACCACGTCGGCGACGAAGGTGAAGTCACGGGTCTGCTCCCCGTCGCCGTAGATGATCGGGGGCTTGCCGGCGAGGAGCCGGGTGACGAACTTCGGGATCACCGCGGCATACTCGGACTTGGGGTCCTGCCGGGGGCCGTAGACGTTGAAGTAGCGCAAGAATACTGTCCGGATGCCGTAGAGATCCGAAAAAACCTTCCCGTAGCACTCGTCCGCAAACTTCGTGACCGCGTAGGGGGAGAGCGGGTTTGGGACCATACCCTCATGCTTGGGGAGGACCGGGGTGTCGCCGTAGACCGAGGAGGACGAGGCGGCAACCACGGCCGGCACCCCGCAGTCCTTCGCCGCGACGAGCACGCTCACCGTGCCGGTCACGTTCGCCTCGTTCGAGGCGAGGGGATCCTTCACCGACCGGGGCACGGAGGGGATGGCCGCCTGGTGGAAGATGCCGTCCGCGCCGGGGAAGGTCTCCATCAGGAGGTCGAGGTCGGTGATGCTCCCCTCGATGAACGTCACCCGGGGATGGTCCAGGAGGTGCTCGATGTTCTCCCGCCGCCCGGTGGCGAGGTTGTCGATGATGACGACGTCGTGGTTTTGTGCCAAGGTATCCGCAAGGTTCGAGCCGATGAAGCCGGCCCCGCCGGTGACGATATAGCGCATGAAGAGTTTACGTTGAGTGCCGGTTTAGGGCTTTCTGAATGGTGTTGATGGGGCGAGACCAGAAATCCTCCCGCAATCATGCTTACACCTTTGCACCAGGTTTGCACCGGAATTTCGGGAAAAGTGCAAACAAAGATGCTGGCAGGGACGGTGAGGATTGTTCCATAGGAGGTAGATAGAGAGAGATAGGTACTGATCAGAGTAGTCATTTGCACCATTTGCACCAGGAACGGAGAGCCTTCCTGCAGGGGCGGGTGGCCCGGCCCCGGGTGCCTGTGAAATCCGTCCTGGTGCAAACGTCGCGACGATACCCAATCTCTGCCGGCAGATCCGGAAATCAAGCGCAATAGGAGGTTAGTTCTGGTGCAAAGATAGGTGCAAACGAGGTGCAAACAGGTGCAAAGGTGTAAACCGGACACCCCCCGGCGGCCAGGAGCGACTCCGGGTGGGGCTCGACCCCGGCGGGGGGAACCGCTGCAGGACAGGCGATCTACCCCCCGCCCAGCACCCTCACAATCACCGCCACCACCCCGCCGACGACCCCGCCGGCCCCGGCACTCACCGTCGAGAGCCGCCGCTCTTCGTCTACCTTCTCCGCCCGAGAGCCGCTCCAGCGCCCGGATCCGGGCCTCAAACTCCTCGTCCTGCGCCTCCATTCGCGCGAGCGCCCGGCAAATCCACTTCACGTCCCGGTTCGTCTCGTAAACGAGCTCCCGGGTAGTCTTCTCCTCCATCCAGGTAAGCCTCCTGATGGACGATAGGTTAGCGAACCTAAAAAGGCTGACCGTAACGGTTATATCAGGGAATCAGAGACGAATCCGCGCCCCCATAACTTACGGAGCGGGAAGTTCATGTTCAACAGGTGCAGAGGTCACTTCGCCGCCCTTCAAAAATTAAATTTGAAATAATGCACAGAGTTTCTTGTTGACACTCTCTCTAGAGTGTGCATCAAGCTCACCAAGTTCCGCGATAACCAGATCCTTCAAAACAGTAGCTATTTTGTCCAATCTGATCACTGAATCCACCTTTAGCCCCGAGTTTTCAAATCCTGGCATACCCTTCCGGACATGGATCTCAGCTTCAGTTGTTTGAGGTCGGGTTTGAGATGAGATGAACGCGAGAATGAGATCATACTTCCCCTGGTAGAGGACGAGGGCAGGACGAAGCTTTGAAGATGTCAGATCGGTAAAGGGAAATGGAATGAGGACAATCTTTCCTTTCACAGGTACACGACCTTCGCATCGTCAAGGGTATAGATATCTGGTTCGGCCTCAAGAAATTCTTGCAGGGAGCGCTCAGATAACTTCATCATTCCAATGGTTTCATGCTGGCGCATCAGCTCGTCAAGCATATTCCTTATTTCTGTCACTCCCTCTTTGATAACCTCAATATCTGATTTCATCGCAATTCCTCCTGATCGGCACCTTCGTTCGTCTAACAGTAATTACTGTTACTCCACATAAAGATCACGCATGACTCCCCGGGACCCATGCAATGGGGTGACCGACCCCACGGACCTCAACCGGGGGCCTTCTGCATAAAACTCAGGAATCAGGTCAAATTCCGGGCCGGGCCCGCTCCGTGCTCCCCGATAAAGTCAGGCTCATATCCTCCCGCGTCCACCTTATGATTGTCTGTCATATTCCCGGGAACCCTGGCAGGCAAGGAGTAACCAACCATGGCAGACTTCGTGCAGAAGACCGTCAACAAAACGGCGGTCCGGGACCTCGCCGTCCCGATCGCCGACGTAACGTCGTTTAACACCCTCGTCCAGACCGTCATCGACGACAACCCCTTCGGGTGTGTCGGGTATACCGGCTCCGACGGCCAGCCCGTCGCCGCCGTCGTCCGGAACCGCGAGCACTACACCGCGAAGGTGAACTTCGTCGACGGTGAGGGGAAGCGCGTCGGGACCGTCTCCCTGCAGTCCCCCTCGATCACCGCGTTCGAGGCGAACGCCGCGGAGGCTCTCGCGAACGCGACCCTCGCAACCGCGATGGGCGGCGTTGCCGAGCGCGACTTCGGC
>Ga0208041_1000765_pt1 | contig 26745 bp, 24 predicted proteins | sample AD_SCU002_MetaG_FD_184453 | JGI IMG/M metagenome (GOLD analysis project Ga0208041, IMG submission 184453) | Active sludge microbial communities of municipal wastewater-treating anaerobic digesters from China - AD_SCU002_MetaG (SPAdes) (version 2) | ecosystem: Engineered > Bioreactor > Anaerobic...
CGGACTTTGCCTCGGGCTTCCTTCAGATTCACCGTTACCAGTGACACCCTTGCCTCTGGCTAATGCTTCTTTGACTCCCCACATTCGGGTCTTTCACCCTATAGTTGTGTACCATGCCGGGCGCACGAGATGCCGGATCGGGTCCGGCATGACGGGAAGGAGGAAGAAAGACCGCGAAAATGGGGACTGACGATTCTCCTGACGTCTGTCCCCGTTTTTCGAAGACCGAGATCCTGACCAGGAGCACGTCAGGATGACCCGAAGGGAGGAAGAACGTGATTCTGAGTCAAGCTCAGAATGACATTAAGTGGTTCCGGCATGACGGGAGGGAGGAAAGAACGCGAAAATGGGGACTGACGGGCTCCTGACGTCTGTCCCCGTTTTTCGCGAAGACCGGGATCCTGACCAGGAGCACGTCAGGATGACGTGAGGGGAGAGCCTGCCCTGAAATGCTCCTATTCAGGGTCATCCCGTAATAGCCTGTCCTGATATGATCAAATTCAGGACTCCTATACGGGATCTCGCTCTTCCCGCTCTTTCGAAGGAGCGGAGATGCCGGATCAGTGTCCGGTATGACGGGGAGGGACTGTCATCCCGGGCTCCGACCCGGGATCCACTCCTTAGAAAATCGTGATTCTGGGTCAAGCTCAGAATGACGGGAAGAGGAAAGGATGGGTTTTCTCTCCTCTCTCTTCCTCTCGAGTCTTTTACCAAGAACCTGGACGCGCAGCGTCGGAACGAGAAACTTGGGCGCAACGCGCCGGAACCGCTCTTCCCAAGGACGGGTTCACGCTCCGGGACGAATGACCAAGGACGTTTTTCGCTCTTCCCGTTCTCTCCTCCCTCTTCCTCTCTCCTCTTCTCGAGTCTTTAACCGAGAACTTGGAGTGGAGAGAAAGAGCTTCGAGAGTTCGCTTCGCTCACGAGAAGGCGAGGGCGAAAGTGGAAACTGACGTGTCCCAGATTTTCGCGTGGCCGATTTATTCCATTAATCACCTCAGAAGCGTTCTCATCGTCTCTAGACATCTCTCTTCATAGCTCACAGGTTTTTGCCAGCGATCGAGTTCCTGTTATTATTTTGATATGAAAAAATATTCCTTCGGAGGTGGTTAAGGTGAAAAAATTTTTCTTTGTAGCTTTTCTTGTCATTTTCCTGGTGGTCACGGCCAGCGCCAGATTGGTTTACTGGCACACCCAGGAAGAGGAGAGCAGGCAACAGGTTATTGCGCAGATCATGGAATCCTTTGAGATCGAGACAGGCATCAAAGTCGAAGTCGTCGCGATAGAAGAGAACGCGATGTTCTCGAGACTAGCGGCGGCGGCGGCGGCCGGGACTCTGCCCGATGTGATCGAGGCGGGCGCAGAGACTATTCTCGGGCTTGGTGCCGACGGCCTTTTAGACACGGCCATACCGACCAGGTTCATAAGCAATGCCGGCGATTTCTACACCGGCGCTACCAGGTTTGTGATCACACCGGCGGGAAACGAGTATTTCGCCATTCCTTACCACGGATGGGTGCAGGGTATCTGGTACAGAAAAGACTGGTTCGACGCTGCGGGTCTTGAAGCCCCGACGACCTGGGAATCGATAATGACAGCCGCCAAATACTTCCACAAACCCCAGGACGGAATGTACGGCATCGTTCTTGGAAAGTCGAATGACGCTTACGCAGAACAGGTATTCACCATATTTGCCCTTTCGAACGGCGCTCGCATATTCGACAAAGACGGTAACGTAATCATAAATTCACCGCAGATGAAAGAGGTTCTCCAGTACTACAAAGACCTCGGCGCTTATTCCGCTCCAGGACACACCTACTGGAAGCAGGCAAGAGAACTCTATCTCGCCGGCAAGACGCCGATGTTCTTCTATTCCACGTACGTTATGGACGATCTGGCGCTCGCCGAGATCCAGACGACCATAATAAGCGAGTTCGATCCGAACATGGTTAAGAACACCGAGTTCGCTCCATTCATGTCCAACAGCAGGTCTTCCTCGTTCGGGCAGGTCATTTCCCTCGCAGTGACGAAGACCTCGCAAAACAAGCTCGATGTGCTCAAATTCCTCGATTTCATGTTCAAGCCGGAAAATTATATTAAGTACATACACATGGCCCCGGGCGGCATGCTTCCTACCAGATCCTCGATCGCCGAGAGCGAAGCCTTCATGAACGACCCGAAGGGAATTTACAAGAGCTATGGGGCCGAAAAGATAAAATCGATAATCTATGGGCTGGAGAATATCGAGAAGTTCGGATACGTTGAAGGCAGAGTCTTCCCTGAAATGGGAAAGATATCCGGAGCCTTCACGATAGGCAACGGAATAGTAATGATGTTCGACAACAACGCAACGCCCGACGAGGTCCTCACCTTCTGGAGAGACGATATTAGAAAATTGATAGGAAGGTAGTGTCTTCCGGGAAGGCCCCGGTTGATCGGGGCCTTCCTTTTTTGGAGGTCGTTTCCCATGCAAAGTGTTTCCACTATGTTGAAAAATGAAAACAGGCTCGGCTGGAGACTTGTGTCGCCTACGGTCGTTCTTCTTATGGTGCTGATCCTCTACCCGGTCGTCTATAACATTTATATATCCTTTTTCGATTACGGAATAACGAGATCGACTTTCGTGGGGATAGATAACTATTTGCGGGTCCTCAAAGACGGGGCCTTCTGGAAGTCTTTCTTCATAACCATCGGCTTTACGCTCATGACGGTCGGCGGAAGTCTTCTGCTGGGTCTTGGAGTCGCATTGATGCTTAACAAGGAGTTCAAAGGTAGATCGATCGTGAGAACAATAGTTCTTTTACCATATATAACGCCATTGATTTCGATAGTCTTCTCGTGGCAATACATCTTCGACCCGAGTCTCGGCCCCTTCGTCGAGATATTCGGCAGGCAGCTCGGATGGATATCGCCACAGCTTGATCTGCTGAACAACTCGAACAACGCCTTCATCGTGGCCTCTGTTTTCAATATCTGGCGCAATTTTCCCTTCGTCTATCTCATGATCCTCTCAAGATTGCAATCGATTCCCGACGAATACTACGAGGCCGCCGAAATGGACGGGGCGACGCCATGGAAAAAATTCACCAATATCACATTGCCCGAGCTCTACTTCGTTATGGGCGCAGTGGCCTTGATGAGGGGTATCTGGAATTTCTACAAGTTCGATGAGGTGTATCTGATAAGCAAGAAGGCCGGAACGTTGCCGATCTTCATATACGAGAGGGTCATAGGGACAACATCGCCCGAGTTCGGTGTGGCCGCGGCCATCGCGACCGTTCTGATGGTTATAATGCTCGGCCTGATCACTATGTATGTGAAGAAGGTGCTGAAATGGTGAAGAGAGCCTCGCCATTCAAGAAAGCGCTGTTTTTCACCGGTATATTTTTGATATGCTTCTTCATTCTGGTGCCCTTCTATTTCATGATACACGTATCTCTGAAAGCCGACTACGATCCAAACAAGATGAGCTTTTCCGATTTCACCACCAGAAATTACAAGGAGATCTTCGGATTGATTCAAAGCAGCGAGACGGAGTTTTTCGGCGACGAAATAACGCGGGCCAACCTCGAGCCAGTGTTGAAGAAGATCGCCGAGCTGGAGGAGATCACCTCATCCAGAGAAGCGTACATCGAATACGTGCACGACGTGCAGCTCAAAGAGAAGGAGAGAGAACTGAGGGATATAGTCGATCTGGTCATAGACTTCAGCGGAATGAAGGTAGAAGACCGCGAAATCTTCACTCAGAGAGCCATGAAGAGCGGCACCGAAGAGGCGGTCTTGCTGGAAGAGAACATGAAAGCGATCTTTGGCGCCAACGATGTGAAGAAATTCAAAGACCTCAGGAACGAAATCGAGAAGGCGCTGACAGACGAGTCGATAACCGCGGGGCTGGAAAGGGCCAAATCGCAACTCACGGCCTATCAGGCGCAGAAAAACAAGATAATCCAGGAGAAGGCCAGCGAGTTTCCATTCTTGAAGTATCTGGTAAATTCCCTCATGTTCGCCGGCGTGTCGGCCATGATAAGCCTTTTTGTAGCCATTCTGGGAGCCTATGCCTTTTCAAGGCTCCGTTTCAAAGGCAGAGGCATGGTGCAGAGGTCGGTGCTGTTCGTGTATCTGTTCGGAGGTACCGTGATAATGGTCCCGCTTTACCAGATGGCAGTCAAGCTAGGAATTCTCTCCTCGCCTTTGGGTACGAGTGTCTATCTGATTATGGTTTACGTTATCCAGACTCTACCGGTCTCTTTGTACATGCTGGGTAATTACTTCAGGACCATACCCTATTCGATTGAGGAAGCGGCTATTATCGACGGCTGTTCGCGCGTTCAGGCGATTTTCAGGATAGTTATACCCCTTTCACTGCCCGCGATCGCCACAGTTTATATATACGCATTCATGATAGGCTGGAACGAATACCTATTCGCTTCGGCCTTTCTAGGTTTGAAGTCTTACAAAGATCTTTTCACATTGCCTATTGGTCTTAGCATTTTCTCCGGTTCGGCGCACGCGGTGTGGGGAAGGCTGATGGCGGCCTCTGTGGTCTCGGCGATCCCCATAATAATTATATTCAGCCTTATGCAGAAGTATCTCACATCCGGTTTCACCGCTGGAGGGGTCAAAGAATAAAACGGAATGGGAGGTTCTATTTTGTCCGGTTTGAAGAACGATTCATACGATATTGTGGTGGGCATACCCAGTTTCAACAACCGATCCACGATAAAGCACGTCGTCGAAATCGCTTCCAGGGGTCTAAAGGAGTATTTCCCTAAAATGAGAAGCTGCATAGTGAACTCCGACGGGGGCTCCAGTGACGGAACGGAGGGATCCTTTTATTCGGCCAACTCTATGGGCCTGGATCTCCTTTCGTTCAAGTACACGGGAATATCCGGCAAGGGAAGCGCGATGAGATCTATACTGCAACTCGCGAGCCGTCTGGACGCCAGGGCCGTGGTCTTTCTCGATTCCGACCTAAGGAGCGTCGAGCCCTTCTGGATAGAGAGACTGGCCGGTCCGATTATCGATCTGAACGCTTCGTACGTGGCTCCTTATTATATCCGGCATAAATACGACGGAACCATCACCAACAGCATCTGTTATCCTTTAACCACATCGCTTTACGGAAGAAAAGTGCGCCAGCCTATCGGCGGCGACTTCGGCGTTGGCAGAGAGATGATAGACTATTATATGTCGGTACCGGAAGAGACATGGAACTCCGATATATCGAGGTTCGGTATCGATATCTGGATGACGACTTCCGCGATAAACGAGGCCAGTGGAAAGATATACCAGGCCGCTCTCGGGAGCAAGATCCACGACGTAAAAGACCCGGGCAAACAGCTGGGAAACATGTTCAGGGAAGTCGTCGGCACTCTGTTCGATCTGATGGAAAAATACCACCGGAAGTGGGAAGCGGTTTCAGGATACGAAACGGCGCCCGTTTACGGAGATGTGGTTGGGGGAGAGGCCGAACCTTTACAGGTGGATTTGGCCAACATGATGGGCAAATGTTACGAGGGCGTCCGGACAAGGCTGGACTTCAGCGAGAGCGTCCTTGGAGGCGAAATCACCCGGAAACTCTCGACCTTCTCTAAGGAGAACGCGATGGTAACCGATGATCTGTGGGTCGAGGTCGTGTACAGAATCTCATCGGCTTACAGGAGGAGAGAACTCAGGAATAAACTGATAGAGCTTCTGGTGCCCGTGTACTTCGCAAGAGTGGCCGATTTCGTCACCAGAACGCTTGAGATGGACCAGGAAGAGGCCGAACGCGAAACCGAGAGACTGCTCGAGAGATTCGTCAACACCAAGGAAGAGTTGAGGAAGATATGGGAGAAGAATACGCGATAAACGGAAAATTGAAAGCTATGCTCAAAGGCCTTAATCCGGCCGAACAGAAGGCCGCCAGATATATCATTGACTTCCCGGACGACGTGATTCACCACTCCATCAGCGAGCTGTCCGTTCTGGCCGGAACGAGTGAGACCACGATCTTCAGGCTTTCGAAAAAACTGGGCTTCGACGGTTACCAATCCCTCAAGATACAGCTCGCCAGAGAGCTTTCTCTCTCCACTCCTGTCGTGTACGCCGACAAGAACGAGTTGATCTCGGAATTGATCGGCGCGCTCAACCAGCAGAACCAGTTGCTGGACGATAGACAGCTCGACGGAATATCCAGGCGAATCGTAAAAGCGAACAGACTGATATTCTTCGGGGTTGCCTCGAGCGGAATCGTCGCCGAGTTCGGAGCCACGCTCTTCATGAGGGCCGGTTTCTCGACGGCTTACTACACCGATCCGCACCTCCAGATCATGACGGCCGTTTCGCTGAACGAGAGAGATATAGTCTTCGGCATCTCGGCCAGCGGCAATATACGGGACACGGTGAAATCTATCGAGGTCGCCACCGATTCTGGCGCCTACACCATAGCGATAACCGGGGGAGTTGGCTCGAGGATAGTGAACGCGGCGAAAGAGACCATCTACGTCGCCCAGGGCGGTCACGAGACAGGCATACCCCAGCTGCAACCAAGAGTCTGCCAGCTGGTCGTAATTCAGTTGTTGCTGGAAAAGGTTATCAAAATGAGGGACGACACGCTGAAAACTCTTGAAAAAGTCGATAGGACACTGGACAAGAAGAGATATCTGTGATCTCGATTCGCGCGTCCAGGTTCTTGGTAAAAGACTCGAGAAGAGGAGAGAGAGGAGAGAAAACCCGTCCTTTCCTCCCTTCCCGTCATGCCGGACCCACTTGACGTCATTCTGAGCTTGACTCAGAATCACGGTTTTCTAAGGAGTGGATCTCGGATCGGGGTCCGGGATGACAATATAGAGGCATTACGGAATGACAGTCCCTTCCCGTCATTCTGGCATGTTCCTAGCTAGAATCACGTTCTTCCTCCTTCCCGTCATGCCGGACTCGATCCGGCATCTCCGGTCCTTCGAAAGAGCGAGAAGAGCGAGAAGAACGAGATCCCGTATAGGAACATTACGGGATGACACGAGGGGGAGCGTTTCAGGGCAGGCTCTCCCTTCCCGTCATGCCGGACCCCGATCCGGCATCTCCGGTCCTTGGAGAGAGAGGAACCAGAGGTGAGAGGGTAGAGGTGTGAGGCGAGAAGAGCGGGATTTTGATCTTCTTACCCCTGACCTCATTCCTCTTACCTCTGTTTAGAGACGGACGAGAAGAACGAGATCCCGTATAGGAGTCCTGAATTTAATCATATCAGGACAGGCTCTACAGGGTGACACGGAATGACAGCCCCTTTGGGTCATCCTGACATGCTCCTAGTCAGGATCCCGGTCTTCGCGAAAAACGGGGACAGACGTCAGGAGCCCGTCAGTCCCCATTTTCGCGGTCTTTTCTCCCTTCCCGTCATGCCGGACCCACTTGACGTCATTCTGAGCTTGACTCAGAATCACGGTTTTCTAAGGAGTGGATCCCGCTCCTTCGAAATAGCGAGAAGAACGAGATCCCGTATAAGAGCATTACGGGATGACAGTACGGGGACACCACGGGATGACAGCCCCTCACGTCATGCCGGACCCGATCCGGCATCTCCGCTCCTTCGAAATAGCGAGAAGAACGAGATCCCGTATAGGAGCATTACGGGATGACACGAGGGGGGAGCGTTTCAGGGCAGGCTCTCCCTTCAGGTCATCCTGACATACTCCTGGTCAGGATCCCGGTCTTCGCGAAAAACGGGGACAGACGTCAGGAGCCCGTCAGTCCCCATTTTCGCGGTCTTTCCTCCTTCCCGTCATGCCGGACTCGATCCGGCATCTCCGGTCCTTCTCGTGAGCGGAGCGAATTCTCCTTTCGCTCACCACGGCTCCTGTTTCTGCCTTCTTGTAATGTTGTACCGTAATTTGTTTTCTCGTTCTTATGTACATAATACTTGACATAATGTAAATTATTATATACAATAGTCTCAGGTGAAGTATGTGAAAAACAAACTGCGCGAATTCAGGTTCAAGAACGACGAGATAACTCAGGAATCTCTTGCGGAGCTTGTCGGGGTTAGCAGACAGACGATCATCGCGATTGAGAAGGGACGGTTCAATCCTTCTGTCAAGCTTGCTCTCAAGATCGCGCATGCGTTGCGTTGCACAGTGGAAGACTTGTTCATTATCGAAGAAGGTGATTGATATGCTTCTAAAGACGTTCATTCTGGTTTTCGACGTGATACTCGTCTCAGTCGCACTTACACTTATCCAGACTGTTAGCCCATGGTTTTCCTTTCTCTTGACCGGACTTTTCCTCTTTCCGATTTTGAGAATGTCAGGTCTGATTGAAGATCTGGATGAAAGAGAAAAGGCCATAGACAACCTTTCTTCGAACATCGCGCTTGCCATCGTTTTTCTCCTCGCGATGTTCTACACGGGCATGAGGTACGAGATAGGTACAGACTGTTTCATATCTTTCATTCTCATTCCCTTCGCCGCAAAAGCCATTTTTTCGGCCGGCCTTTCGCTTTCGCGGAAACAGTCGATCTCGATCATAGGCAGGACGGTGGGACTGATATTTATCGGGTTCGCCGTCCTCTCTCACGGTTTTAGCGTGACGACCGCGATTGAGATCATTCCCGGCGTAGCCATCCTGGCTGCCACGGAGCTTTCGAAACGCTGCAAGTATTTCGGGCTGAGCTTTTTAGCCTTCATAGCTGTGGCCACACTCGTTTACTGGAACAATTTCGACAGGGTGACTATGGTCATGGTTTATGCGCTTTTTGTGATACCCTTCTCCTTTCTTTTCGTAAGGTCTTTCAGCAAGGAATGAGGCGCTCGCTTCTCCGCCGCCTAAAACGCTATTTTTTATTCCTTTGCCAGTTAGAATCTCCCCTTCATATAAACTCGCGCCGCCGGTAATATAATTGCCTTATCGAATGTGAAGGACAGTACAATGCCCGGGATTATTTTATTTGAAGCGTTGATATACGCCAGCCTGGCGACCAAGAACATGTTGAGCCAGTACTTCGATCTGGCAGGTTACTCTTCGGTTCAGGTCGGCTTTCTTATGGCCGTGCTTCCCATCGTGTCGCTCGTGTCAAGCCCTTTCTGGTTCAAACTGGGTTCAAAGATAGGCGAGAGGCGTATCTATTACGTTGTTTCGATCGCCACCGCCTTCCTCATCTGGCCGGTCTTCCTGGCCGGAGATTTCACGACCAACCTTCTGTTCATGCTTGTTTTCTCCTTTTTCTTTTCGGGGATCGTTCCGATCGGAGATTCTTTGATCATGTCCAGAATCAAACTGACAGGCGGTCGATTCGATAGAATAAGGTTGTGCGGAACGGTCGGTTTCGCCGTCACTTCCTTCTGCCTGAGCGTGGTTCTGGGCAGTTCTTTCGTATGGCTTTTCGTGGCAACTTCTCTGGTGGTCTCTCTCTCGGCCATGATAATCGGCCTGAAAGGTGACGGTGCCGGTCCTTCGCGCGGACCGTCGAAGAAGAAAAAGGCCGATGGAACGCTTTTTGAGTACTCGGTAATGACCGCCGGCATGTTCCTGGGCATAACTCTCAACTCGTTCCACAATTCCTTCATACCTCTTCTGACCAGAGAGAGGGGTATGGATGTCTCTACCGTGGGCGTTATTTTCGCGATAACCGCTATATCGGAGATACCTTTTCTTCTTTATGCCGATAGACTGATATCCAGAATCGGGAATCTGGCCGTTCTTGAGATCGGCATGGGTGTGATAGGCGTCAGAATGATACTAATATCCTTCACCACGAGCGTGGTATCCCTGTATCTCGCCGAGACGCTTCATGGACTCACGTATATCCTCATGTACTATTCGCTTTTCGATTACATCCACTTCAGGCTGCCCGAAGAGCATCTGACTTCTGCCCAGAGCGTCTTCTGGGTGGTGAGATCCGGTTTGACCTTCATCGCCGGTTCAATCGGAGGGGGTTTTCTGATCGAAAGGCTTTCGGTGACCATCGCCTTCAGATACTTCGGGGTAGCCGGGATGGCGGCGGCCGGTATCGTATTCTTCATCGGTCTGTTGAAGAGGATCGATTCAAGAGTGAAATACAAAGAGAAAACCGGAGGCTGAAACACTCCGGCTTTTGATGGCGTGGAACGTTGATTAACTTCTCGCGAAAAGCGTTGCCGCTAAAGGCTAGCCCCTTCTTTCACCGCTTCTACGGATTTCTCGACAAGACCCCTCTCGCTGTCGGGGGTCTTCCCATCGAAGAGCTTCGTCATGCCCTTCAAGAGGAATACCAGCGTGAGCAAGGCGTTGCATATGGACGATACAAGTATCAAATAGTGTACCGGCACGCGGTCAACGGCAAAACCGTAGATCGCCGCACCCAGAGGAGTAGCTATCTGAGTGAGGATGGATATTACCGAAAAGATTCGCGACCTGTAATTGGTGGGAACGATTTTTTGGAACAACGTGTTCAAGGGCGTGTTGACGAAAGCGTTGAAAATGCCAGTGACGAGTATGGGAAGTCCAAGAGCGGCGAAGTACCGCCAGCTGGCCCAGCCGAACAGGTCGATGAAGTACGGGAAAAAGAACACGGTCAGAAGAAAGAGTATCAGGGTTTCGGCCGTAAGACCCATCGCGAAGAGGTTGCCCTGTCTCTTCTTCGACAGAAGCGTTCCGAGTATCACGTTTCCGATTAGTACTCCCACTACCCAGCCCGATTGAAGAAAACCGTACTGTTCACTGGTGAACCCCACGATCGTTCTGGCGAAAAACGGAAAGACCACCGAAAAGAAGGGGGATAGAAGGAAGTTCGAAAGCATAGCGAAAACCATAACTAGGATGAGACCGTTGATCTTTCGCATGTAGCCAACACCTTCTACAATATCCTTGAATACGCTCTTCAAGGATATTTTGCCCTTCTCTGTGGTTTGTTGATACCTTATGAAGATCTCGCTGATGGCCGACGCGATGTACGAGGCGCCGTTGAGGATGAGAACCGCCTCTATTCCAAACATTCCGTAAAGTATCCCGCCCAGCACCGGGCCGATTATGTATGATAGGGAGTTTATCGCGCCAAGTATCGAGTTGCCCCTGAGCAGTTTGTCGCTATCTATGATGTCGGGCAACATCGCCGCGGTGGCGGGGTCGAAGGAGATATCGAAAGTGGATATCAAGAGCTGGAAGATGAAAAGAACCGTTATGGTCAGACTGTTAGCGCCCGCCAGTACGGCCATCGCAAGAATCGACGCCCCGCGCGCGAAGTCCATGTATATCATGATCATTTTTCGATTGAACCGGTCTCCCAGAACTCCCGCGATAGGGCCGAAGAGAATCCTTGGAAGCATGGTTATCACCATGAAAGTCCCCATGATCGTTCCCGAACCGGTAAGATCGAGTATATAAAGCGGGATCGCCAGAGATTGAACGCCACTCCCTATCAAAGACACCAATCTACCAATCGCGTAAAGCCAGAAGTTTCTCCCGAGATCTTTCATACGATCACCTCAGATATATTTCTTAGATGATCCGATAATATCATAAGATATATCAATAAATCAAGTTATATATAAATAATTTTTATATTATGGACAATATTTATGATTTTCAGCTCTTTTTTCCATATTCAATTAGAGTTTCACAGTTCTCATTGTCGGTCATGTTTGCCATATTTCCTGAAAAAAACCTTCAGTCAGCGTGCTCCGAAAAAACACAGATAAATAACAAGAAGTGCATAATACTCAAATACGACTTAAAAACTTTCAGGGAAGCGAAAATCCGATTCACCGGTGAAGAAGGTTCCGGTTCAGCGGCCATTGAATTCGTTACCGGCCGCAAGCATGGCCAGATAGTTTTTCACAGGTATGTAATTGGCGACCGTGTTACCCGTTCCCAGGGCGTAGCCTCCACCCGGCGCGCACTCTTCCAGCAGTTTCAGGGTGTGTTTTCTTACGCTTTCCGGGTCGGCCTTACAGAGAAAATCGACATCGACGCCCCCGAGAACGGCGATCCGCCAGCCCCATAGCTTTTTTGCCAGAGAGACCGGTGTGATGATATCCTCGAATGAATGCTTGGCATCTATTCCGGTGGCAATTATGTCGTCCATCACGGCGGTCAGATTGCCGCAGCTGTGAAGTATGAAAGGCTTGCCCGCCGTGTGCACGATCCGGGCGATTTCGCTGTACCATGGGAAGACCAGTCTTCTGAGATGCTTGGGCGAGAAGATCGTGGCCGTCTTGTAGCCAAGATCGTCGCCGAAGCAGTACGCCCCCACGCAGTCAAAAGAGGAGATGATTCTCGCCGCGCCCACCAGTACCCTCCCGATTCTTCCGACGAGCTCATCGACCAGTTCCGGTTCTTCGTAAATCGCCAGCGAGAACCTCTCCAGACCGAGGAGCATGCTCGCGTGCTCGAAGGGTCCTCCCGCGGCCCCGCCTATGATTTTCATGCCCGAAGGGAGATGTTCCCCGAGTTCTCTGAAGAGTTCGAAATCTAAGGCCTCTTCTGGCTCGGGCCAGTGAGCCTCTTTCAGGTCTTTGAGAGACCGGATCGGACCGTCCTTTTCGTTCACCCATTTTCTTCTGGAACGCCTGTAAAGGGCTGTGTCCTCGCTCTCTATCTGGTAGGCGAGCGGGAAGCGGGGCGTGAGATAGAAAGGCACATAATCGTACCCCAGCTCATAATAGAAACTCACCAGCTGATCGAAGTACTTCCCGCTTTCCCCGGCGGGATCGGCCAGTTTGAAACCCATCACCTCTTCGATTATCTCTCCGTCGGCGAAGAGCTCGAAAAAAGGCACGCGCCCGGGCTCTTTCGCGCGCCCGAGCGCGTCCAGCATGATCGAAAAGTCCGGTCGTTGATGCAAGATAATACCTCCCGAACTGAAAACCCGTCTATCTAAAAGCCCGAACTCTCCTGGAGAGAGTCCAGCTCTTCAAAGGTCAGGTTTGCGATAGTGTAGCTCTTCCAGTCGCGATAATCGAAGTGCCACCACTCCTCCTGCAAAGGTTCGAAGCCGACGGAGACCATGGTCTCCCTGAGGAGTTCCCTGTACCATCTCTGCAGGCTCGTGCCGCCGGGATAATCTATGTACGACCTCTCAGAGAATTCGTCGTAACCGCCGCCAAAATCGATAAACTCTCCAGTACTCAGTATGTATAGAGAGACATCGACCGCGCAGCCCCTGTTGTGTCGGGAACCTTTCTGAGGGTCGGCGACGAACTCTTTGAGGTCGTCAGGAGTCGCGTCCCAGAACATCTTTGTGACATACCAGGGTCTGTAAGCATCGTGGATCACCAGTCCGTAACCCATCGATCTCAAGAGCTCGCTCGCCTTCACAAGGGCTTGTGCGGCCGGTCGCTGGAGAAAGGCTCTCTCTTGTGAATAGAGGGGAACTCCCATGAAGTTGTCGTGTCTGGCATATCGTATGTCCAGCTTTATCGAGGGATCGAGCAAGGTCACTTCCACGAGGTCGTGCGGCAGAAAAGTGCCGGCCTCGACCGGCGGAGTCGCTTCCAGAGCTATCGGAAGCAGTTTATCTATTGATTCGACGGGTGTTATCTTGAAGACATCTCCTCCCTCCGGTCCGTAGAATTTTCTTCTGAAAACCTCTCCTCCGGCGACGCAGCTCACTCCCATGCCGGCTTCGTCCCTGCCGAAGGTTATGATCGTGAATTTGAACGGGTTGGGTTCGCAGAGATAATTGTCCTCGCATAACTCCGCGCATTCGACCGGCAGATATCTCGACCCGTTGAAGATGAGTTCTCCGTCGCTGCTTTTCACAAGCAACTGGAGCGAGGAGTCAATCTCTCTGAAGAAGAAGTGCGTCTCGGCCCCTTCGTACCTTCCAAAGAGCGAAGAGGCGACGTCCTCCACCGCCGCGGAAACGGCGAACAGCGAAACTGTCAGCAAGAGCGCAAAGAAAAGAACCAGTCGTTTCATCTTTCCACCTCCAGGTCAAATGATCTATCTATACGGGATAGGGCTTATCGGAGGGTTTGTATAAAGCGAACTTCACATATTCGAATCTATCGCTTCGAACCTGTCGAACATATAATTAACGTAGCCCTTCACATAAGAGGCCGTCTCTCTGAGAATCTCCACGGTCATTTTATCCAGTTTTTCCGTCTTGCCTGCCCGAGCGAGTTCGTCAAAATAACTCTTTCCCAGCCAGACCACTTCTTCGGTCTCGAGTTCGTCCTTCATGAGACGCTTCAGTTCATAATAGACTGGATTCAACTTTCCCCTCGAGAAGCCTCTGAGATCGCTGGCCGCCTGTCTCGGGCTCTTTATGGTCCTGGCCGGAACTTCGTCAATGGCCTTCACCAGCGGTCCGTACTGTTCCCAGAGCAGGTAGCCGCCGTAGAAGTCGTAAGCGAAGTGATATTTGGCAAAGACGGTCAGCCATTTGTCCATGTTGAACGGCAGCTTCAGCAGTTCGAAGAAAGGAGCGGGAAAGGTATGAAAGGGCTGCCCCACATCTTCAAGGTAATGAATCGCCCTGGCCATGAACCTGTAAGCCCAGTAGTGATCTCCCCTGCCGTAGGCCAGCTCGGAAAGGTCGCTGAAGTACTGCACCATGTCGGTGACCTCCCCCACACTGATGAAACACAGAAGCCTGTATTCCATATGGCGGATGCCCTGGCTGTCTCCCAGGAGTTTCTCGATCCCCTCCATCGGCAATTCTTTGTCCATACCCAAGTCCGGTTCATAAGCATAGACGGAAAGTATCTGCCACAGGGGGGCCGCACCGTTCACCGGTTCGGGATTGGAAAAGACCGGTGTGAAGAGATCGTTGTCTTCCTCTGGCAGATAGTTCTTGCCGAGATAATCGTAGAACCCGGTTATCGCGGGATTGTAGGGATGGGTATCCTCCACATCGGCGTATGTATAGGGGGTTATTTGCACATATTTCTCCAAAGGCAAGGAGAGTTTCGAGACAATCATATAGGTCAGTGCGTCGTGCCCGGACCAGGCAAATCCCAGAACGGCTAACATGATAAACAAAAATAGGACCGTCTTTTTCATAATCAACACCTCCGGATTCATAATAACAGAAGGATTGGCTTTTTTTGCTTAAAACTCCGGGTTCATTACGAATAGTCAGTTTGAACGGAGAGTGGGGCACGCTTTCGCGAGTTTATATAATTGATTGTCCCGTTTGTTTTTGCACGGTACAATAAGGGTTGTATCTGCTAGTAATCAGATAGAATCTTTCAAGGGAGGTGGTCGGAATGTCTTCGAATGAAGGGAAAGGAGAAATAGCGAGGGTTTTTCGGGGTTCATTTGATATCCGGGGATTCGAAGATATTGAGTTCAACTTTCAACTCTTGAGGTCGCTTGGAGTGGTTTCTTATGGCGGAGGAACGGTCGGCGAGATATTATCGATCGTGCCGGCTATAAGGCCCGAAGAGCCCGAAACCTGGGTGGCGCAGTTCAAAGAGCTGGCCATCAGGTCAAAAAAGCTGGGTCTGGATCTGATGCAGAAGGGTAGAATGAAGAGCGCACATGAAGCTTTTTTGAGGGCTTCGAGTTATTTCAGGGCCGCCGAATATTACGGAGACCCGAGGGACTCAAAAACAAGGTACATAGGCATGGAGAGCAGAGATTGCTTCATATACGCCTTCAGAACGGCAAATCTCGAGTTCGAAGCCGTTAGAATACCTTACGGAGACGATTTCATTCCCGCGTACTGGATCTCGCCGCTTCCACAAAGCTCCCAGACAAAAAAGAGAGTTATCATGATGATGAGCGGCTTCGACGGAACCTCAGAAGAGATGTATTTCCAGAGCGGGGCGGCGGCGCTGAACAGGGGCTACGCTGTTTTGCTCTTCGACGGGCCGGGTCAGGTGGGCATGAGGAGATTCTCTACCGAAACGCCCTTCAGGCCGGATTTCGAAGTGGCCGTGGCGAAAGTGGTAGATTATCTGCTCTCGCGTGGCGACGTTGATCCCTCGAAGATAGCCCTTTACGGTATAAGCCTCGGCGGATATTTTTCGTTGCGGGCGGCCGCTCACGAGCCCCGAATCATGGCTTTGATCTCAAATTCGCCCATAACGGACATCTACAAATACATGATCGGCGTGGCCGGTGAAGAAGCCATCAACTCGCCGCAGGACATAGGGCTCGACTACATCGATGAAATCCCGGAGGAGTATCTGGGCAAGGGTAAGAAACTCCAGATTCTCAACATCATCCTGCGTTACGGAGAGAGGTCAATGTTCGCGGCCTTCGAGAGGATGAAGGAATTCACCGTTGGCGAGGCGATAAAGAACATCCGCTCGCCCTTCCTGGGAATGGTGAGCCAGGGCGAGGGACCCGGTGCGATGGAACAGGCAGAAGAAGCCGTCAAAGGCGTTTCTGGGCCTTCGAGCCTGAGAGTCTTCACGCAGGCCGAAGGGGCCGACTCACACTGCCAGCTCAGCAATCTCCCCCTCTCAAACGCCGTCCTTCTCGACTGGCTGGATGAAGTCTTCGGTGTCAGATCGTGAAGAGGATCGGATTGCTGGGAGGCATGAGCTGGGAATCTTCGCTGGAGTACTACCGGTTGCTCAATGAAGCCGTCAAAGAGAGACTCGGCGGTCTCCACTCGGCCGATTGCGTGATGGTTTCTATAAACTTCCAGCCGGTGGCCGACATGATGAAGCTCAACGACTGGAAAGGGATCTCCCGCGTTCTTGAAGGTGTATCGAGAGATTTGAAGAGGGCGGGGGCCGACTTCCTGGTGATATGTACAAATACTATGCACCTGCTGGTCAGGGAGATCGAAGAAGCGTCGGGATTGAAAGTCCTTCAAATCGGGGAAGCCGTCGCGGAGAGAATAAACGCGGCCGGCCTCAAGACCGTCGGGCTTCTCGGGACACGCTTCACGATGGAGAGGGGTTATTATCGCGACGCTTTCGGCAGACGCGGGATAGAAGTGATCGTGCCCCAAGAGCGTGACAGGGAGAGCGTGGACGGGATAATCTTTCAGGAGCTTTGCAGGGGAGTCTTCACGAAAGAATCAAGAGAGATATATAAATCGATAATCTCGAAACTCCAGAGTGAAGGAGCCGAAGGAGTGGTGCTCGGTTGTACCGAGATCCCCCTTCTTATAAAGCAGTCAGACGTCGAGATTCCCGTTTTCGACACCACGGCGATTCACGCGGCCGCGGCCGCGCAGTTCGCGCTCGCGGACGGTTGAATTCGCATCTCCCTCCTAAAGGAGGGAGGCAGAATCGGCATAATATTGCTCGACTAGCGTCGTTAATCATTAAACGATACTATCGAAGGTTATCTAGCGGTCAAAGCGAGGGTCATGACCGGAGATCCTTGATTTTTTGAGAATACTGTCTTGCCCTTTCCTCTATCTGCGCGGGCGTTCCCTTCGTGAGATCGGAGCCGATTCCGACGGCTGCAGCGCCGGCTTTGAACCATAGATTTATATTTTCCAGACTGACGCCACCGGAGACCACACATCTGGCTTCCGGGAAGGGGCCTCTGAGAGACTTCACGAACGCCGGCGTGAGAACATCTCCCGGGAAGACCTTCACCATCGAGAGCCCGAGGCCGGTTGCCTTCACATACTCCGTGGGAGTCATTATTCCAGGAAGATAAAGAGCCTCGGTCGTTCTGGAGTGTATCGCGAGCTCTTCGGAGAGATGGGGGCTGACAACGTATCTCGCTCCGCTGCGGACGGCAAGATCGAATTGTTCGTCAGTCAGAACCGTCCCGGCCCCGACGTAAGCCTCCGGAAGCTCCCGGGAGATTATCGAAATAGCTTTTGCCGCGTCGGGCACAGTGAAGGTTATTTCGAGTATTTTTATCCCTCCGCGGTAGCAACTCCTGGCTATCTCTACGCAGCGGTCCACCGAATCGCTTCTGATCACGGCCATTATCTTTTCCGATTGGATTATCTCTTTCATGCGCTCTCCTCCTTTAACTTTATAGAACAACTCTTCCAAAGTTCCTCAAAGTCTCGAGCGCCCTGAGAGTGAGGATCGCTGACCATTCATCCCACGCCGGGGCGAGGTCTCCGTTGTAAATGTTCTTCGACCATGCGGGTTTGATTCTGCCGTTGCTCTGAAGAGCCTGTACGTAGAAGTCGAGGTTCTTCTCTATCAGCGCGCCGTCGATGCCGAAAGTTCTGTCCGGACCGGTGGCGAAATCGAGCGGTCGGGCGGTGTACTCGCTTTTCCACTCATCCTCGTCACAACAGGTGAGATTGCTCACCGCCTGAACGATTTTATTCTCGAGTCTTTCGGCCCTCTCCGTGTCGAGCTGACTGTGAAGCCTCTCGAAACAGAAGATTTCATGGAAGGAAACGAATTCCTTCATTCCGTTCAGGTACTCGATGGCGTTCTCGATCAGCGCGTCCACATCCAGGGAAGTGTACTCCCTGTAACGATGAAGGTAACCTATGATTTCGGCCGTCGGGTTGCCCCAGTTTATGTCTATCGGAGACATGCCCCTCTCGCTGTCGAAATGCCACCAGGGCGCGTGCGGAAAATCGTTGACACTCTCCGGCACCGATAACCAGCCCATTCTTTCAGGTATGAAGGTCCTCTCCAGATATGCCATGGCCCTGGAAATCATTTCCCGCTTGGGGGCGCTGTCGCAATCGAGTTTCACGATAATCTGAAAGGCCACCGATGTTGCCATCGGTGAAGAGTGCGGAAGCCTAAAATCCGGTTCTAGCGCGTTTCCAAAGCCACCGTCTTCGTTCTGGTATCTGGATAGCTCCTCGATAACCTTATCGCACGGATCTTCTTCGTATAGATAGGAGAACAGCTTTCTTTCAAGATCTCTGCCATAATCCTGCATGAAATACTTGATCTTCCAGAGATCTTCTTTTCTCAATACAAGCAAATTTCGCCCTCCTTCGATTTCCGGAAACCGTTCAGCGCACGAACCATTCGGCCAGATTGTCGAACAGTTCTCCACTCCCCGGTACCGGTCCATTCAATTCTCGCCTCCAGAACGTGACCTTCTGACTATAGGATATCACTATGATCGGCATATCTTCGAGCCATAACTTCATGGCTCCCAGGTAGTACGGGATCCTGTTCTTCCATAGCCCCTCGGTAATAGCTTTTCTCTCTATTCTGAACAATTGTGGATTCACATATCCCACTTCCCAGCCGGTTTTTAAGTCGTCGGCGTTCTCAACCGCCCAGGGAGCGATCTCCGGATAATCGAATGCTTCAACCCTGAAAAAGGCCAGATCGTAGTCGGCCGAATACACGTCGCCTAGCAGACTTCCCCAGTCGAGTCTCTCCACCTTCAGATCCACTCCGATCTCCTTCCACATCTTCGCCAGCATGTCCGTGAACTTCTTATCTACTCCCTGGTGAACCTTGATCGTAAGGGTGTATCCCTTCCCGTACCCGGCACCCGCGAGGAGCTCTTTTGCTCTTCCCGCATCGTAGGGAAACTCTCCGATCTGCGTCAAGAGCTCTTGAAGAAGAGCTGTTCGGGCATCTATGGGCAGAAGGGCCCCGGTAGAGCCGATCCCGATCGTTCCCGACAGTTTCTCGACGTCCAGAGCCATTCTCAGGGCCTTTCTCACAGAGCTCTTAGAGAGGAATTCGTTCCTGTGATTGAGAATCAAAGCGTAATAAGAACCGTCGGGAGTGAATTCGTATCTGTAATTTCCATTCTTTGCGCCGTTTATGAGCTCCGTCGCGGCGTTTTCTTCGTTGAAGAGCATGCTTAGCTCACCGTTCAGGAACATCTTTATTCTCTCTTCCTGATCGGCCTCTTCTATCAGTCTTATTTCGTCAAGAAGGGCATGTTCGGGCCACTCGGTGAAGTATAGCGGGTAGTGTTCCGAGCCTTTTCCACCGTGCCATTGGGGATTTCTCTTGAGTATTATATTTCCCTTCTTGCTCCCCTCCGCCAGATAAAAAGGTCCTGAGGTGGCCTCCAGGGGAGGTTTGCCCGAATACTGGCTGGCAGACACCTCTCCAGGTTTCAATCCAAGCTTCCCTTCGTAGATGTGTCTGGCCAGCAATCCCGTCCTTAGATAACCGGTGAACTCGGGAAATGGCCGATTGAAATAGAAAACGGCGTTCTTGCTATCCAAAGTTTTCATCTCCACGTAAGCGGGATTGTTCAGAATCTTGTAGAGTCGCGAGTCTTCGCTAGCTTTCCAGATCGCCAACGAATATTCCAGATCGCTCGTAGTAATCGGAGTTCCGTCGAACCAGCGGATGTCATCTCTAAGCCTTATATACAGCTCTTTATTCCCGTCCCTCCACTCCCATTCTTCTACGAGCGAAGGCTCGATTCTATCACCGCTAAGCTTCAAAAAAAGCGGGTCCTGAGTGGCGGCCGTTACCCAGAGATCCCCCCGGACCAGCTCAAGGCCCGGTAGGAAGTGGCCGGTAGTATCTATCGGGAGAGAGATGGATCCACCGGAAATTTCTTCGAGGTCGAAACATGAGTTGTTAGATCGAACCGTCAAATCCCTCGATAGTAACGTGGCGGCGAGCAGCGCGAGTAAAACAACAGTCGAAATTTTATGCACGGGCAACCTCCAGAACTTTCATCAGCTCAATTATATCGAAATTACCCGCTCTATGGAAAAGAACGTTTTGAGTATCGGGATACTGGTAGGAGCGGATTATAGAAATTGACTGATATCTTTCGAGGATAGTTCAGTCTTTTGATTCTTTCGGAGCGATGATAAAAGATATTTCAACGACAAAGGCAAAGTTATTTATTGCAGTACTAAATAAGTGTCAAAAAGTAAATCCGGATTCAATAATATTTAGGAATTGACTTTTGATTTCTCCATAGTTTATGCTATAATCAGTCAAGCGAAAGAGAAACTATTCGAAAGGAGGCGTAATGGAATGATGATGAGACTTAAGACCGGATTTTCCACCACCCTTAACAGGGTCTCCGGTGATGCCGCATTCTGCCACGCCTTCATCCGTCGTGTGAGGTATAAAGACGTATAACCATAGACGATGTTTGAAGGACCGTGGCGAGTAACAGCCACGGTCCTTTTTTTTGTCAACCATTTCTCCAGGAGGTGGAGTTATGTCGGTTAAGGTAGAGATCGAAAGAATCGAGAAAGTGGAACAGAAGAAGATTCAGAAAAAGCAGAGAGAGAACGAGGTTTTTGGTCCTTACTGTTTCTGGCTTTGAGGGATGAAACGGGGACCATGAAACCCGGTTCGAAAGCGCAGGGGGTGAAACAATGAAAATAGCGTTAAGCGGAGAGATCAGAAAGGACCGTATTGGTTGTAGTGTTGTACTTCCACCCTTCATAGATAGACCGGATAGTATCATGGAGTTTCCCCAGGATAGTCGCCAGGAGGTGGCGTGATGAAAAAGATTTATAGAGGTTCGAGAGAGATTTTCATAGATGGAATAGTTGAAAGACAGAAAGTCGAGATCGAAAGCAAGTTCAGCAGGCCCCATTATCTTTGATGGAGGTGCGTAATGGCCGACGCGCTTTTCGCGAATAACGTGGTTAAACTTTTCAAGAAAAACAAGAAAGAGATCAAGGCGCTCAAGGGAGTAAGCTTGAGGATAAAAGAGGGAGAGATCTACGGACTATTGGGGCCGAACGGCTCGGGCAAATCGACGTTCATCAGGATCGCTTCGACTCTTTTGATACCCGACAGGGGCAGCGTGTCCGTCTTCGGGCACGATGTGGAAAAAGAGGCGGGAGTCGTTCAGAAGCTCATCAACAGGGTCTCCGTCGAGGCGAGTTTTTTCAGGAAACTGTCCGCCATAGAGAATCTGGCCTTCTCGGCCGGTCTCTATGGCATTTCCAAGAGAGAAGCCATAAAGAAGATCTACTATCTTTCCGAACGTTTCGGTCTGGACGAAAAGAGATTGAAAGATCCGCTGGAAGACTTTTCGAGAGGTATGCAACAGAAAGTCGCCATCGTCAGGGCTTTCATGACCGAACCGAGGATGCTTCTTCTGGACGAACCGACCACGGGGCTCGATCCGAGAGCCAAGAGAGATGTTCAGTCACTCATAAGAGACGTGAAATTAAATATGAACACGACCATGCTCCTGACCACCCACGACATGGAAGAAGCCGAAAAGCTCTGTGATTATGTGGGAATAATTCACCTGGGTAAGATCGTCGCAGAAGGGAGGCCGCAGGAGCTGAAGAACCAGCTCAGAGGAAAGGTGGACAACCCGACCTTCGAGGATGTCTTCATGGAGCACACGGGAATGTCCCTTGAGGATGCGCAGTACCAGGAGGTAGAAACGGCATGAGTTCGCAGGCGCTTGCAAGAGAGCTTAGGGCCTCTTGGGCCTTTATAGAGAGAAACTTCAATTTCACCAAAAGATACTGGAAATGGGAACTGGTCTTTTTTGTGTACACGATAGCCAACTCCGTCACCATGGGTTTCATAGGCAAAGGCATAGAAGCCTTCTCCGGCACTAAACTGGATACGAGTTACCTTATACTGTACATGCTATTGGGATCGATTCTCTGGGGTTATCTTTCCATACTCTTCGAGATAGTTGCCGAGACCGTTGCCTGGGAGCGCTGGGAAGAGACTATAGAGTACACTTTCATGGCACCCGTGAGAAGAGCGACGCACCTGTTGAGTACCTGCGGTTACGCAATACTTTACGGGATTCTAAGGAGCGGTTTGATTCTGCTGGCGGTATCGATCTTCTTCGATCTGAATCTGGAGAAGGCCAATCTGCTTTCCGCGGTCGGCATCCTTGCGGTATCCAGTTTCTCTTTCGTCGGTCTGGGAATAGTCGCGGCCGTGTTGCCTCTGATATCGCCCGAGAAGGGAGCCCAGGTAGTCCACATATTTCAGGCGCTCCTTCTGATGTTCTCGGGGGTCTATTACGAAGTCGATGTACTGCCGCAGTGGATGCAGCAGGTAGGGAGGTTGTCTCCCGCGACATATGCCTTGAGAGGAATGAGATCGTCGATACTCGAAGGCAAGGGCATGATCGAAATGTGGGGAGATATATGGCCTTTGATACTTCTGGGAGGGCTACTCCTTCCATCGGGTCTGCTCTTTTTCAGGAAGATGGAGGGCTGGGCCAAACGGAAAGGCGTCCTTAAAAGAAGCGGATAGAGACGGGCTTATATCCTTGCTCCAGAGTCATTTCATCGCTCTTCGCCCGCTATGGTATCCGTATCCGGATAGAGGCCCATCGACGGCAACTCTCTTCACTGTCGAAAACTTGACAGTCGGCCCGACCGGTGATAGAATCTACTGTACGGATGCGTAGCTCAGCGGAAGAGCGCTTCCTTCACACGGAAGAGGCCACAGGTTCGATCCCTGTCGCATCCACCAACGAGGAAGGAGTCAGGCCGACTCCTTCTTTTCTTTTTTCTTCTCCTGCTTCTTGGTTTTTTTTGGCTGTTCCTGCTTTTTGATAAACTTGATGTCGTAAGTCGTGGGAACCGGCCATGTGAAACTTACCGACACTTCTTTTTTGAGAGTCTTCAGGAGGTTTTTCTGGGTCTCCGGCGTGAGTATCCCCGACATATTCTGATAAACCTGCACCGAAGCTCCATTTATCGTCTGATCCTGGAAACCGCGCGTCAGGTCTTTGAGCAACCTCTGATAAACGGCCCGCGGCGATTCTATCCTTCCCGTTCCCTTGCAGACGGGGCAGGAAGAGTAAAGTTTGGAACCTATCGCGGCAGTAGATCTCTTTCTGGTCATCTCGAGAAGACCGAGTCTGGTGAAACCCATGATCATGGTCCGCGCCTTGTCTTTCTTGAATTCGTTGCTCAGACTGGATATGATCTTTTGCCTGTCTTCATCGGTCTTCATATCTATAAAGTCGATCACGACGATACCGCCGATGTTCCTCAGCCGGAGCTGCCTCGCGATTTCCGAAGCCGCTTCCAGGTTTGTGTTCAGGGAGGTCTCCGAGACATCGCTTCCAGAGAGGTTGCCGGCCGAGTTGACGTCTATGACCGTCATGGCCTCGGTTCTGTCGATATAGATATTTCCGCCGCCGGGGAGAGCGACCGTTCTGGTATAGAGAATCTTGAGCTTCTCGTAGATGTCCTCGGTTGCGAAGGCATCTCCTTCGACGTATCTGACTACCGGTTTGAAGCCGGCCTTGAATTTGCTTATCCCGGCCACCACCTCGTGCCATAGTTCTTCCGAATCGACGACGATTTCTTTTGTGCTCTCGGTGAGCCTTTCGCGGAGGATGTACTCTACGAACGAAGGTTCTTCGTAGAGAATCTTGGGTTTTCGCCCGCGCTTGAAGGTTTCATTTATCTTTTTCCAGTTTTCTCTGAGCCCTTCCAGCTCGTCTTTTATGGTCTCCTCACCGAGCCCGTAGGAAGCCGTCCTGAAGATCACCCCCTCTTTGCTCTCGAGAAGCGATTTCGCCACAGCTGTCAACCTGTGCCTTTCCTGGGAATCGGAGATCTTCTTCGAAATGCCTATGTGTTTAGAAAAGGGTGTATAAACGAGGCTCCTGCCCGGTATGCTGACCTTCAAAGTTATCTGAGGCCCTTTCGAACCTATCGGGTCTTTGCTAACCTGTACGAGTACTTTTTGGTTCTTCTCGAGTTTCTGCTGGCCGGAGGCATCCTTAAATCTCAGAAAGGCGTTTCTTCCGATACCTATATTCACAAAGGCCGCTTCGAGACTGGGAACGACGTTTTCGACTTTTCCAAGGTAGATATTTCCTGTAACGCTCTCGCTATCCATGTCCTCGAAAAATATCTCTTCGAGTTGATCGGAATCCACCGAGGCGATCCTGACTTCATCCTCAACCCTGCTGAAGATGATAGTCTGAGTTCTGTTCTTGATTGTTGCCACCGCCCTTTCATTGCTTCTGAACATTGCAGATCTTCTGTATATTATAACCGAGCCCGCCAAAAAAAGACGGCCACCATATGGTGGCCGTGTCGTCATTCGTTCATCTCTATTATTCCAAGACTTCCGTTTTTTCTGGTATAGATGACATTCACTTCATCGGTGACGATGTTTCTGAAAACGAAGAAGGTGTGTCCCAGCATCTCCATCTGGAGTAGAGCCTCTTCTTCGGTCATAGGCTTGATCGTGAATCTCTTTCTCCTGGTTATCGTAGTAAACTGTTCTTCTTCTTCGAACTGGGAGGGAACAGATTCAAGGTTTTCCTTAATGCCATTCTTGTGTTTGAATCTAGTTCTCTCTTTGAATCTCTTCAGCCTTCTCTCGAAAGCGTCGGATGCCGCATCGACCACCGTGTAGAAATCGCTTCCCTTCTCCTCGACCCTGAGAACTACCCCTGGAAGATGGGCGGTAGCCTCGACATTGTAAAAGGCTCTCACCTTCGACAACCGGAGATCCATAGAGATCACTTTTTCTTCGTTCACAACTTTTGACACTTTTGAGAACCTTTTGTCGATGTAGTCTTTCATGGAATCTGTTATTGTTACGTCCTTTGAGTAGATGTTGTAATCCATGATAACCCTCCTCTCGCAGTGATGTGACTGAAGTTTTGTTGCCACTTGCACCAAAGAATCGTACGCGGTGATACCTGCTACACCTCACCGGCAAGGTTTTGAATCATCGAGTATTTACTGGAAACGGAGAAGAAACGGCCCGCTCCGATTTTGCCTCCATACTCGATCAAATGGGGAATCAACTCCGCCGGATGCACCTGGAACGAACCTAGAGTCTCGATGGGCACCCACCTGGCATCTACCAGTACCGGCGGGCCGGAATTGTCCGGATCGCTCCCAAGTGAGACGGTACCACCCGTGTAATTACAGAGGAATATCACCTCCAGCAGCTTCTCCTTTCTGAACTCCTGCAGTGCAACCACGGATAGAGGTTCTACCGAGATACCGGTCTCTTCGACAAGCTCTCTTCGAACCGCAAATAGAAGATCTTCGTTTTCTTCAACTAATCCGCCGGGGAAACACCAGAAAGGAGGTCTGTCTTGATGAGCATGACGAACAAGAAGAACTGAGTTGTCTTTCAAAACTAAGGCTCTCACGCTTACACGATGTGTACTCTTCATGGTCGCACCTCAATCATCCCTCAAAATAAGTATATCATTTATGCCCACATGATTGATGATAGAATCATAGGTAGGATTGGAGGTAATAAAATGCGCTATTCAAGGGTTAGAACGATCACGACCATGGGCCTCAAAGTGATGGATGTGCTTGTCGAACTCGATATAGATAGCAGGTCTCTGGTCCAGGACATGGATATAGTGGGACTGGGCGACACGGTGGTCAAAGAGAGTAAGAAGAGGGTAAAAAGCGCCGTGAAGAACTCAGGGATCGAACTCCCGAATGGAAGGATCACGGTCAACCTCGCTCCGAGCGATGTTAAAAAGGAGGGTTCTTACCTTGACCTTCCGATCGCGGTAGGATTATTGAAGGCCACCGCGCAGATCAAACCCGACCTTTCGGATTTCATCTTCTTCGGGGAACTTGGGCTCGACGGAAGTTTAAGAAAGGTCAGGGGCGTGTTGCCCATACTTCTCTCTCTGTCCAGAAAGGCAAACGGTACCAAGGTGGTTCTCCCGGCTCCAAATAAAGCCGAGGCTTCGATAGTGGACAAGTTGACCATTTATACCATCGATAATCTCAACGAACTCATCGGCTTTCTGAATGGCCAGATCCGTAAGGAGCCGATCAAATACGAAAAGCCGGAGCTTGGAAACCTTGACACTCCCGACATGTCGGAGATAAAAGGCCAGGAGTTCGCCAAGAGAGCCGCGGAGGTTGCCGCCGCCGGAGGTCACAACCTTCTGTTGAGAGGCTCACCCGGATGTGGAAAGACGATGCTCGCCCGAAGAATCCCCTCGATCCTCCCGCCGTTGACGATGGACGAGGCAATAGAAACGACCATGATTTACAGCGTTTCCGGT
>Ga0208041_1000771_pt1 | contig 26641 bp, 26 predicted proteins | sample AD_SCU002_MetaG_FD_184453 | JGI IMG/M metagenome (GOLD analysis project Ga0208041, IMG submission 184453) | Active sludge microbial communities of municipal wastewater-treating anaerobic digesters from China - AD_SCU002_MetaG (SPAdes) (version 2) | ecosystem: Engineered > Bioreactor > Anaerobic...
GATGGAGTGGATCGAGGTGTCGTCGAAGCCATCAACGAGAGGCATATGAAAGGTTATTTGCTGAAAGTACAAAGATCTTGCGGTTTTGGATATTCAGAGAGGGGTGGTTCTTACTGCGGATGATCGGATCCATATACACGGGACGCTGATCCTGGTCGTTCATGTCCGAATAAAGCGTTGGCGCCGGAAGTGTATCAGCGTTACCGGCTCCCGGCCACAGAGAGGCCCGGCCGCCGCGAATAAGAAATTACATAGGGTTCCGTGCGCAAGATCTGGTAATGTACGCAAGACGCATGGACCACCTTCCCCCTTATCTCTTTGCACGCATCGACGAGATGAAAGAGGCGAAACAGCGCCAGGGTGTCGACGTCATCGACCTCGGCGTCGGCGACCCCGACCTCCCGACCCCGCCGCACATCGTGGAAGCGCTCTGCGCCGCGGCGCGCGACCCAAAGAACCACCATTACCCCTCGTACGCCGGGATGCCGGCCTATCGCGAGGCGGTGGCCGACTGGTACCGGAACCGGTTCGGGGTCGACCTGGATCCGAAGAAAGGGGTGCTCGCCCTCATCGGGTCAAAGGAAGGCATTGCGCACATCGCCGAGGCCTTCGTCAACCCGGGAGAGGTCGTCCTTGCCGCCGACCCCGGCTACCCGGTCTACAAAACCTCCACGCTCTTTGCCGAAGGAAAGGTCTACGAGATGCCCATCCGGGCCGAGAACGACTTCCTCCCGGTCCTCGACGAGATCCCCGCCGATGTCGTGAAGCAGGCGCGGCTGATGTTCATCAACTACCCAAACAACCCCACCGCGGCGACGGCCCCTCTCTCGTTCTTTGAGGAGGTCGTCGAGTTCGCGCGGGAGCACAACATCGTCGTCGTCCACGACAACGCCTACTCCGAGATCACCTTCGACGGCTACCGGGCACCCTCGTTCCTCGAGGTCGACGGCGCGATGGAGGTCGGCGTCGAGATGCACTCGCTCTCAAAGACCTACAACATGACCGGGTGGCGGATCGGGATGGCCTGCGGGAACCCCGAGATCATCGCCGGGCTCGGCCGGGTCAAGACAAACGTCGATTCTGGCGCGTTCAACGCCGTCCAGCACGCCGCGATAACGGCGCTCACCGGCCCCCAGGACTGCGTCGGGCAGGCCTGCTCGGTCTACCAGGAGCGCCGGGACGCCCTTGTCGCAGGGCTCTCCGAGATCGGGTTTGATGTCCGGGCGCCGAAGGCCACCTTCTACGTCTGGGTGCCGGTCGACGACTGCATGGCGTTTGCCGCACAACTCCTCGACCAGGCGGGGATCGTCGCGACCCCGGGCGTCGGGTTCGGCAGGAACGGCGAAGGGTTCGTCCGGTTCGCCATCACCCGGTCGATCGAGCGGATCCGTGAAGCGGTCGACCGGATGCGGGGGCTCGACCTGTGATCCTCCCCTCCCACCTCTCGGTCAGGGGCGGGCATCTCCACATCGGCGAGCACGACACGGTGGCCCTCGCGGAGCGGTTCGGCACCCCGCTCTACGTCACCGACGAGGACAGGGTCCGCGAGAACTTCCGGCGCCTCTCGGAGGCGCTCACCGCCCACTACCCGAAGGTCCGCATCCTCTACGCCGCAAAGGCGAACGGCAACCTCGCGATATTCCGGGCGCTCGCGTCCCTCGGCGCCGGAGCCGACGTCTTCTCCGCCGGGGAGCTCACCCTCGCCCTTGCCGCCGGAATGCAGCCCGACACCCTCCTCTTCAACGGGAGCTCGAAAGCGCCCGCCGACCTCGCCCTCGCGGTCGAGAAGGGCGTCCGGGTCTCGGTGGACTCGCTCGACGAGCTCCGGCAGCTCGACCATGCGGCCGGTGCGGCGGGCAAGACTGTCGAGATCGCCTTCCGGGTCAACCCCGCGATCGACGTCCCCACCCACCCAAAGATTGCGACGGGTCTTGCGACGAGCAAGTTCGGCATCCCGGCGAGTGAGATCCTCGACGCCTACCGCCACGCGCTTGCCGCCGAGCACATCAACCCCATCGGCATCCACTGCCACATCGGCTCGCAGATCCTTGCCGTGGAGCCCTTCGCCCGCGAGGTCGAGGTGCTGATCGGGGTTGCACGCGACCTCATCGATATCGGGGTCGACCCCTCGTTCATCGATATCGGCGGCGGCCTCGGCATCCCCTACCGGCGGGAGACCGACCGGGCCCCGGCGCCGGAGGAGTACGCGGGAGCGGTCATGCCGGTCTTCCTCAAGGGCATCAAAGAACTCGGGATCGAGCCGGAACTCTGGGTCGAGCCCGGCCGGTGGCTCGTCGCCGACTCGACGGTCCTCCTCTCCCGGGTCAACTCGGTCAAGACCGCTCATAAGACGTTCGCGAACGTCGACGCCGGGTTCAACCTCCTCGTCCGCCCGACGATGTACGACTCCTACCACGAGGTCGTCGCGGCAAACAGGGCGGACGCCCCCGCGGTGCGGGAGTACTCGATCGCGGGGCCGATCTGCGAGACCGGGGATATTCTCGCAAAAGACAGGATGCTCCCCGAACTTCATGCCGGCGACATCATCGCGGTGCTGGACGCCGGGGCCTACGGGTTTGCCATGTCGTCGCAGTACAACAGCCGCCCCCGGTGCGCCGAAGTGCTCCTCTCAGGCGAAAAGGCGGCCCTGATGCGCCGGGCCGAGACGATCGAGGACCTGACTGCCCTGATGGCGACCCCGCCCTGGCAGGCATAGGCGTGAAGTTCCACTACCTCCTGGTCGACGACCTCATAGGGAGAGAGGAGTTCGAGCGCCGGGTTAGTGAGAAGGTGGCGGAGTCCGGCGACCTCCTTGATGAGCGGACGGCGGCGATGCTCGTCGTCAAAGACCTCGACCGGGCGCATGTCCGGATACGCGACCTCGCCGGGGCCTCAAGCCTTGCGTGCTTCTTTGCAAAGGTCCTCTCGGTCGAGGCGCCCCGGGAGTTTGAGCGGCCCGACGGCACGACGGGCATCGTCGCGAGCGTGATGGTCGGTGACGAAACCGGGAGGGCGAGGCTCGCCCTCTGGGACGAGAAGGCCGGCGGCGCCAGCGAGATCGAGGTCGGGGACGTGGTCGAGATCCTCGGCCGGCCGAAAGGCGGGGGGAAGGTCCCCGACGTCACCGCGGTCGCCCTCCAGGAGGCGGCGTGCGAGATCACGTGCGACGAGACCGGTGACTCCGCGCTCCCCGGGCCGGGGGGCGACCTCGAGGTCAGGCTGATCGCCGTCGAGAACCCGCGGGCGTTCACCCGGCGGGACGGGAGCCCGGGGGAGATGGTCGAGGCGGTGGTAGGAAACGAGGACGGCATCTTCCGGCTCGTCGCCTGGAATCCCTCTGTCCTTCTCGGGGTGGAAACGGGGGAGAACGTCGTCATCCGCGGCGCCGCCGCACGGGAGAGCGACCGCGGGATCGAGTACAGCCTCGGTGAGGCGGGGTCCGTCTCGCCCTCCTGCCGGGAGATCGAACTCCCGATGGACGCAATCGCGGATGTGGTGGAGGGCGGGTCGTACTCGGTTGCCGGAACGGTGACGGCGGTGCAGCCGTCCCGGTCGTTTGTCACGAAGAGCGGGAGGCAGTCGTCCGTGAGGAACCTGGTCCTTGCCGACCGGACGGGGGAGGTCCCGGTCGTCATCTGGGGCGAGAAGGCGGAGGAGCGCCTGGTTTCCGGCGACCGCCTCGAGGTCTACAACGCGATCGCCCGGCGGGGGCGGTACGGCGATCTCGAACTGCACCTCTCCTGGGGAAGCGCTCTCGTCGTCCTTGCCGAAGAGGAGAAGGAGGTGGAAGTCGTTGGGACGGTCATCGCCACCGGGCAGGGCATCTGCATCGATACCGGCGACGCCTGCTACCTTCTTGCCGACCCGCTGCCGGTCGGGTACGATCTGCGCGTCCGGGGCACCCTGCACCGGGGCGTGATCACCGTCCGGCACGTCGAGGCCGCGATCCCCGATCCGGGAGATCTGCAGCGCCGCCTGGACCGGTTCTCCAGGCGACCCTGATCCCTGACTTTCACTTTCACCCCGCACGGCAAGCGACCTTAATGTCTCCCGCTCAACACTCTTAGTGTATCACAGCAGAACAACACAAGAGATCAAGTGAGGATTGAGATGTCAGAGATTGATCTTGAAGATTTACCGGGCGTCGGGCCGACCACCGCCGAAAAACTCCGCGAGGCGGGATACGGGACCGTCGAGAGCATTGCAACGGCCACGACATCCGATCTCGCCGAGGCGGCTGAGATCGGTGAGGGGACCGCGAAGAAGGTGATCCTCGCCGCACGGAAGATGGCGGATATCGGCGGGTTCAAGACGGGCCGCGATATCCTGGACAAGAGAAAGGGCGTCAAGAAACTCAGGACCCTGGTCCCCGAGTTCGACGAACTTGTTGGCGGGGGGCTTGAGACGCAGGCGATAACCGAGGTGTACGGGGAGTTCGGGTCCGGGAAGAGCCAGCTCGTCCACCAGATGGCCGTCAACACCCAGCTCCCCGAAGACCTCGGCGGGCTGCACGGGAGCGTCATATACGTCGACACGGAGAACACGTTCCGCCCGGAGCGTATCGAGCAGATGGTCGGCGGACTCCCGGAGGATGTGGACCTCGGCTCGATGGAGGAGATCCTCGAGCGGATCCACGTCGCCCGGGCCCACAGCTCCGACCACCAGATGCTGCTCCTCGAGACCGCACGGGAACTCGCAAACGAACTGCGGACCTCCGACTATCCGGTCAGGCTCTTCGTCATCGATTCGCTGACGTCCCTCTTCCGTTCGGAGTACGCGGGGCGCGGGACCCTCGCCGCCCGGCAGCAGAAACTGAACCGCCATATGCACGACCTCTTGAAGCTGCTCGACGACCACAACGCGGTCGGTCTCGTGACCAACCAGGTGATGTCGAACCCGGCCATCCTCTTTGGCGACCCGACCAAACCGATCGGCGGCAACATCGTCGGGCACACCGCAACCTTCCGGCTCTACCTGCGTAAGAGCAAGGGCGGCAAGAGGGTTGCCCGCCTGGTGGACAGCCCCAACCTCCCCGAGGGCGAGGCGGCGTTCATGGTCGAGCAGGCGGGGCTCAAGTCGTGCTGAAGGCGCTCGTAACGGATGTCGACGGCACCATCACCGACCGGCGGCGACGGATCAACACCGCGGCCATCGAGGCCGTCCGGACGCTCGTCGACGCGGGTGTTCGAGTGGTGCTTGCAAGCGGCAACACCGTCTGTTTCATGGACGGGCTCTGTAAGATGGTCGGGACGGACGGGACCATCATCGGCGAGAACGGCGGCGTCTACCGGAGGGGGTTTTCCGGCCCTCTCCACATCCCCGGCGACCAGGAGATCTGCCTCGAAGCGTTTGAGGTCCTCAACGACCATTTCGCCGGGCGGGGCGCCGGGCTCGAGCTGCTCAGCGCGCAGTACCGGTTCGCCGACGTGGCCTTCGCCCGGAGCATCGACCCCGACGAGGCACGAGCGGTCCTCCGCGACCGCGAGCTCCCCGTCCGGGTGCTGGACACGGGGTTTGCCATCCACCTCCAGGCGCCCGGCGTGAACAAGGGGACGGCGATGCGGGAACTCGCTGCGGATATGGGGCTTTCCCCCGGCGAGATGCTGGCTATCGGGGACTCGGAGAACGATATCGAGATGCTCAGGGCTGCCGGGATCGGCGTTGCGGTCCAAAACGCTCCGGGACCGACCCGGGCGGCGGCGGACTGGGTCTCGGAAAGCGCGTACGGGGACGGGTTCGTGGAAGCGGTAAAAAAGTATTATCCCGATCTCTTCAGCAGGTAGCGGTCGACCACGATATAGTCTTTTATATCTTTCACCGCCTCAAACGGCACAAGCATCTTGTCCCCATCCATCCTGTAGCCGTCGGTCTTAAACGTATCGTCCGGCTTGACGATCAGGTCGACGACCTGCCCCGTGGTGAGGTCGACCATGATGTTCTTGATGGTTCCGATGAGCATGCCGTCATTACTCATCACTTTCTTCCTGGCAAGGGTGCGGCAGAAGGTTTTGCTCATAGAGAACGTGGGGTGGTTGTACTATATAAATATTCTAAATCCCTCAAAACTCTTCAAAAACGGCTCCCCTGGATCGTTGCCCCGGGAGGCCGGCGCACCCTCCGCCGCAACGCTTCCCGCGGTCCCGGTCCCCACCCCGCTGCTCTCACGAGGGGTACGGTGCCGCAAACGTTCGTGAAGGCAGGCCGGTATGGCTGTTGCCTGAGTTCCCGCAGGGGTGAGGCTCGTGCCCCCCTCCCCGGCCCCCTCACCACGGCGCGATAGCTGCCACGGTCCACTGCACGGGGAGAGCCCGGGGAGGAGCCGGGTCCGGGCTCGCACTCCCCTCTTCTCCCGGGAAACCACCGCCAGTACCTCCCCCTGGCACGGCTTTCCACCGGGTATCGCCATGACTGCCCTCGCCCCCGGGAGGGGGCGGGGGATGAGCGCGAAGCGCGGGCGGGGTGGGGGGACGGAGAGGAACTTTCACATGAAAATCCCATCGAAATCGGAAACGGAGTCCTGGCTGTCGCGCTTCCAACCGCGACGTACCCGCGGTTATCACCCTTCGGGGATTTTCATCGGTTGAGCCTGTGGCCGAACGTGGCCTCATGAGCGTTTTGGGTGACATTTTGTCCGGGGCGGGGGAGGCCCCCTCCCCGGTCCCCACCCCCCGTGGCGATAGCCACCACGGTCCACTGCACGGGGAGATCCTGGGGAAGAACCAGATACGGTTTTCCACCGGATATCCCCACGCGGGGTGGGGGGACGAAGGGGAGCGCTCCGTGGGGGATGGGACGAAGGCCAGATGTGGTCTGTTCGTTTGGAATCGATGCACTCGTGGACGGGGATAACGAACAGCCTCGCGCGCGTCCGGGTGCTGCTCACGCCGTTGTACGTCGTCGCGCGAGGCTGCAGTCTCGACGGCGGACGGCAACATGAGTGAAGCACTGAAAGCCGCGGAGGGAAGTTGCCAGCATGTATCGCTCAGTCTTCGCGTCCTTCGCGGCAACGTGAGAGGCCCGGAGTGCCCGGCCCGGCACGCGCCAAACATCGCTGAAATAAGAAGACACGGTGCAGCGGGCTGCAAAAAAGAGTCTGGGTTGGTTTACTTCACGGTCTCGGCCGCCATCCGGACATCAGTTGCCTTGACCGTCTTTCTGCCTGCGTGACCCGCGAGCTTGATCGCTTCTTTCGCGATCCTTGACGCGTACTGTTCCATGAGTTTTGCGAGCTCTTCATTGGCATCGGAACTCACTCGTTCCGCGCCGGACTTCTTCACGATTCTGCCAACAGGTGCCAGAGGTATATCTGTCATGATCTCATTTCCCCCTTTTCATTGAGCTCTGCGAAATGTACTCTCAAACAGAGCTCGTTTTACAGAAGCACCATAGGTATTCTCATATAAATACTTATCCCCCTCCAGAGGGGTTGAAGCGCCAAATTCAGAACGGGGAGGGTATCAAAGTGAGGGAAAGACCCGAATAATATCGGTCTGGGTAACGATACCGACGGGCTTGCCGCCCTCGACTACAATCAATCTCCCTATCTCCCGTTCCTTAAACCGGCCCACGAGTTCGTAGAGCCGGATCGACGACGGCGCCTCCACGACATCGGTGGTCATGACCCCCGCAACGGGCGCATCCAGCGTCTGGCCCTGGTCCAGGGCGCGGGCGACATCGCTCAGCGTCACGATGCCCGCAAGGTCGCCGCCCTCCATCACCGGCGCCCCGTGGATATGGTGCGTGTTAAAGAGATGGACTGCGTCGCGGAGGGTGGCGGACCGCGGCAGGGTCAGGAGCGGGGTGCTCATGTAGTGCTTGATCGGCTGCTTCGGGAGCGATATCATCTCCGATATGCTGATCAAGAGGGCCTGCTGGTTCTCATCCATCCCGAAGACCTCCCCGCGGATGAGGAGTTTGTTCACCGGCGTGGGCCCGATCGAGACCATGTCACCTACCTTGAAGAGTTTCACGCTCCCGATGATCTTGACCATCGCGTGGCAGAGGTCCGGGTGGCAGAGCGTGGTGAACCCGACCTCCGCAACCCGGACGCCCTTCACCTTCTCGCCGTCGCGGAGGATCTGCACCTCGGACTGGTGCTCGAGATCGGCAAGGTTGAGCTCCTTGTATGCCCGTGCGGTCGGGCTGTAACCGCCCTTGGGGCCCGGCACGCCGTCCACAAGCCCGAGAGCTTTTAACGCCTGCATCTGGTTGCGGACGGTGCCGGGGTTGCGCTTCAGCACATCCGCGATCTCCTCACCTTTTATAGAGTGAGACGACTGATGATACAGGGTAATCAGGGTAATCAGGATATCCTTCTGAATCGGGGAGAGATCCATAATTATCAGTCATAATACGTTGTTTAAATAGATTAGGTTGTGCGTGCAGTGGAGTTTGAAACCATCCCGACTGTCCCGACTGCGGACGAAGTGCTCGACCGCAGCCTTCGCCGGGCGGCAGCCAAGAAGAAACAGAAGATCAACATCGACCGGGCAAACGAGGAGTTCGTGCGAGCGGTCGCGAGCGCCATCCACGACAAACTCAAGAGCGTGGTCGCATCGTTCCCGAGCTTCGAGCGCCTCCCGCCCTTTTACCAGGAGGTGGCCGACATCCTCGTCTCGGTCGACCGGCTGAAGAAGTCCCTCGGCGCCGTCACCTGGGCGGCCGACCAGGTCCGGACCATCGGTTCGGGCTACGCCCGGAGCATGCGGTCCGCAGAGGAGACCGACCGGGCCCGGCGGCAGGCCGTCGCCCGCATCGCCTCCGTCGTCCACCAGGTGGAAGACGACCTCCTCTTCCTCAACGAGGCGAGAAACATCCTCCGGAAACTCCCGCACGTGAACGAGGACGAGTTCACCGTGGTCGTGGCGGGATACCCCAACGTCGGCAAATCGTCGTTCATCAGGCTCGTCTCCACGGCGGAGCCCGAGATCGCCGCCTATCCGTTCACCACCAAAGGGGTCATCGTCGGCCACCGCGATGCCGGGCGGCGCGAACGGATCCAGTTCATCGATACGCCCGGGGTCCTCGAGCGCCCTGCCGACGAGAGGAACCCTATCGAGCGGCAGGCGGTGAGCGCCATCATCAACACGGCCGACGTCGTGCTCTTCATCCTGGACGCAAGCGAGCACTGCGGCTACACGCTCGACGACCAGGTCCGGCTCCTCGCAGAGGTACGCCGGCTCGTCGACGTCCCGGTGGTGGCGGTCGCAAACAAGGCGGATATCCGGGGAATCGAGGGTTACCCTGCGATGTCCACGCTCACCGGCGAGGGCGTGGAGGCGGCGCTCGATCTCCTCCTCAGATACAGAAAGGACACCACCCAAACGAACCTGCGAGAGCCGCCCCAACCAGAAACCCAAGGATAGCGCCGCCGTTTAAGGGCGGGAGGCCCGCCTGGGGGTTGCCCCGGTTGACGAAGTGGAGGAGGACGGCGAGGCCGGCGAGCGAGCCCGCCATCGCGCCGAGCGTCGGGGCGGAGAGGATCCAGAGGACGGCGGGCGCATCCACGAAGACGTGCGACGACGCAACGAGGATGGTGGGCATGATGAGGTCGCCCATGCCCATGACGAACGCGCCGCGCTCTTCGCCCTCCGCGATGTTGAGCCCTTCTTTTCGGAACGAGTAGTCCGCCCGTTTCGGGACCACGACCATGATCGGGGCTTTCGTCTCGAGGACGCCTTCCGCGAGCGTGATCATGTGTTTGGTCCGGTAGACCGATATGGCGTCATAGACGGCGAGCAGCACGAGCAGCACGAGGACCGGGAGGACGGCAAGGGAGACCCCGAAGATCGACGCGACCCCCGCGGATATCAGGATGCCGAGGATATCGATGACGTACCACTCCGGGTAGAGGTAGAGGAGCGCCGTCGCCGCCGCGGCAGCGATGAGCGTCCCGGCGACGGCGGCGTCGGTGGCCCCGAGCGCGAGGAGCGAGAGCGCCGAGAAGATGTAGAGGAACGTCATGAATATGGCAAATCCGATGAAGAGGGCGATGAAGCGCCGTCCCCCGAACCGGATCAGGAGGAGCAGGATCAGCGTGAAGACGAGCAGCATCCCTATGAATATCAGGGGATTTGCAACCGACTCAGGATCTTCGAACGCCACAAGCCCCGCCGCCTGCATGGGGAGCACGAGGATGACGGCAATCACCTGGACGGAGAGGAGCATAAGGGGCATTCCAAGGAGGGGCAGCCAGTCGCGTATCTGCATCATACATCTCCAATCATTTTAGGTAGGTTAATTAATGCATCCTCATCACTTTAAAATATGGAGATTCGCGAACTCATCGGCGACATCGTTCTCACCATCGTGATGGTGGTCTCCACCGTCGTGCTGGTGATGCGGTTCTGGCAGGACCTGGTCATAGCGGTTGCTGCAACGCTCATGATGCTCTCTCTCGGCGGGCTGCTCATCTCTCTTGGCATGAAGATCGTGAGCCTCGAGCGGAGTATCGCACAGCGGGAGCGCACCATGCGCGTGAACATCGAGGAGATGGGAAAGACGATGAGCGCCAAGTACGACAACACGGTCAGCCACATCGAGGAGATCGTCGACGGGCTCTCCCGCCGGATGTACCGCTGAACCGGACCGCCATCTTAATAGCGTCTCCCCCTCTCATGAGTAGATAGCATGGGCGTTGCTATTCGCGACATTCTCGCAGACTGCAAAGAGCCGCTGACGTGGAACGACCTCTCCGGCATCGCCGCCGTGGACGCCCACAACGCGCTCTACCAGTTTCTCTCCATCATCCGGCAGCCTGACGGCACCCCGCTGATGAACGGTGAGGGCCGGGTCACCTCGCATCTCTCCGGCATCCTCTTCCGGACGGTCAACTTCCTGGAGAAAGGCATCAGGCCGGTCTTCGTCTTCGATGGAAGACCGCCGGAGTTCAAGCAGGAGACGATAGAGGTGCGGCGGGAGATCCGCACCAGGGCCGACGAGGCATGGAAGGCCGCGCTCCGGGAAGGGGATATGGAGGAAGCGTACAAACAGGCGAGCGCGTCCTCCCGGATCGACAGCCATATCCTTGAATCGTCCCGCGAACTCCTCGACCTGCTCGGGATCCCCCGGGTGCAGGCGCCGAGCGAAGGCGAAGCGCAGGCTGCCCACATGGTGCGGAGGGCGAGCGTCGCCTACGCGGTCTCGCAGGACTACGACTCGCTCCTCTTCGGTTCCCCAATCCTGGTGCGGAACCTCACGGTCAGCGGGAGGCGGAAGTCCCGGGGACGAACGATCACGGTGAACCCTGAGAGGATCGTCCTCGCCTCCCTCCTCGACCGTCTCGGTGTCACCCGCGAGCAGCTCGTCGAGATCGGTATCCTTGTGGGCACGGACTTCAACCCGGGCGTCCGGGGCGTCGGGGGCAAAACAGCCCTGAAGATCGTGAAGAACGGCGAGTTTGAGTCTGTGATCGCCGATAAGCAGCCCGATTTTGACCCTGCTCCGGTCCGCGAGTTCTTCCTCGATCCGCCGGTCACCGACGACTACACCCTCGAGTGGAGGCCGCCGGACGTGGAAGGGGTCGTCTCCATGCTCTGCGGGCGTTACGACTTCTCCGAAGACCGGGTCAGGAGCGCTCTTGCCCGGGCCCCGGTGAAGGGGACGCAGAAGACGCTCGACGCCTGGTTCTGACGCGCCGCCGGAGAGGTCGTTTCCCGGTAAAATCCCGGGCGCCAGGCATCATTCGGGGTGAGGGCCCCGGAAAAGCCTCGGTTTCCGTGTTTGTCAACGACGCAATAGATATATGGTAGCGGAGCGCAGTATGCCATTGGAAAACCAGTACCAGGATTCTGGTGTGAGATGCAGGGTACGGGAACCAGCAACCGCGTCAGCGAGGTGTCCCGGCGATCCCCGGACACTCCTGACCCTTCCCCACACCGTTCTCCCGGCGGTGCCGACCTGTCCCGTTGGACACCGCCGTTACTTCCGTACCTCTCTCACCGCTTGCGCTGCCAGACCCGGTGCGCTCAGGATAGGGCCACCGCAGGGATCGTTTTATGAACACCTGGACTCTAGCAGGAGACTGTATCAGAAGGTGATTGACATGAAAGAGCTCTACGAGAAGATGATAAACGAGGCCATGGCCGCCCAGAGAGCGGACGTGGATACCGTAAAGGCGAAACGCGGCCAGAAATTCGTCATAGCAGACGCAAAACCCTATGTCGATGTGGCCCGGAAGATGACGGCGATCGGCGACCAGAGCCAGGCGGTCATCGACCTCCACAAAAACTCGGTGATATCGCACCACGAGATCTTGAAGGGCCTCACAAAGACCGTCCGCCCCGAAGACGACCCCTTCGTCGAGCACTACCAGACGCCGGTTGTGCTTGAGATCCTCAAAAATCAGGATGAGGCGTTCGCAAAAAGTGTCGATGCCTTCGTTCAGGCAATCGCTGATGCAGAAGCACGAATTGGCCTTGAGGCGGTGCGGCATTACGGCGGGTTCTACGGGCCCACCTGCGTCGTCGACTTTGCGCTGATGCCGGGGAGCACGAGCAACGTGGTGAACCGCGTGCTGACAAAGACCGATATTCCGGTCGAGCACAAGCGGGCCATCCTCGCTGCCAAATCGTGGGGTATGAACACCTCCTACGGCTTCGGCGACGCCTTCGCCCACGCCCTTGAGGCAGGGGCCACCCCCGCCGAGGCGACGGCAAAAGAGATCGCGACGATGCAGAAGATCTACCGCGAACCGGTCGAGGCCCAGGCGGAACTGATGGACGAGGCCGGGATGACGTCATTTGATGCCCGGAAGTACATGAGCGAGTACGGGCGGCGGATGGAGGCGACCGTCAAGGCGGCCATCGATGACGGCGTCCACTACGGCAACATCCTGACCGTACCGGCCTACAGCGTCGGCGACGTCTCGCACCACATTGCGCAGTCGACCTTCAACATGTGCAAGGACGACGTCATCATGGCGGTGATCGAGGCGGTCACTGACGTGATGGAGTCCACGCTCCGAAAGTCGCTCGACTCGTACAAGAGTTACTGGGACGTCCTCTCGCTTGCGACCGGCGCTTCTGCGGCCGCGACCGAGTACATCCTCGAACTCGACGGATTCAACGCTCCCATGATCGTCGACCTGCTCACAAAGAGGTTCCACAATTACGTCCAGGTCTACCCGGCCAGGGGAGCGGCGGCAGAACTCCACAACTGCGACTTCATGGACACGATCTACCGCGGATGGAAGATCCTCGATAAGGCAGAGCGGGGCCGGAACGGGTCCGGTGAGGAACTGGTCCCCATGGTCGGCAAGTACCCGATCGACCTCTCGCCCATCCATGCAAACGAGGTGCTGATGAACCCGCAGTGGTATGCCTATGCGGCCTGCGCCATATCGGTCCGGTTCTCCGCCCTGATGCGGCTTGCCGACTACCCGTGCCTCCTCACAAGCGAGCCCGTGACCGCGACGATGATGACGAATATCATCGCCCTCGAGAAGGAGACGGCGGCAGCTCCGGTGCGGGCCTGCAAGAACTGTGCAGCGGCCTGCCTGGTCGACCTGCGGCACCCGTACTGCCAGTGGAAAGAGGCGGTCTGAAGGGAGGGGAGCCGGCATGAAGTGCTACTACTGCGCCCTTGAGGGGGGAGAGAGCGAGGCGGTGGCGATCTGCATCGTCTGCGGTATGGGGCTCTGCATGGAACACGCCATCAGAAAGGACGTCGATGTCTGGGAAGGCGGTTACCCGTTGCCGAGCAGGCGCGTGAAGGCGCCGCTGCCGCGGATCCTCTGCCCCGAGTGCTACGCTGCCCTGTACGGGAAGTGAGGCACTCCACCGGACCATTTTAACAAAATCCTTACTCTGAAAAGGTGATGAGGAAATTAGGTGAAACCATGACTATATCTCTTGGAAAACGGTTCGTCGCCGAGGCCGTCGGGACGTTCATCCTGGTCTTCTTCGGGGCGGGTGCCGCGGCCGTCACGCTGATGCTCGCCGCGGGGACCACCCCGGCGACACCGTTCAACATCGGGATCGGGGCACTCGGGGGCCTTGGCGACTGGCTCGCTATAGGGCTCGCCTTCGGCATCGCGATTGCCGGGTCCATCTACGCCCTCGGAAGGGTATCGGGCTGCCACATCAACCCGGCGGTGACGATAGCCCTCTTTGCGACCGGGCGGTTCCCGGGCCGCGACGTGGGCCCGTACATCGTTGCGCAGCTCCTCGGTGCGGCGGCCGCAAGCCTCCTCTTTGCCTGGGCTGTCGGCCCGGACGCCGTCGCGATCGGGGGCCTCGGGGCAACGGCGCCCTTCCACGGTATCGGCTACGTGCAGGCGATCGTCATCGAGGCCGTCGGGACGTTCCTCCTCATGCTCGTCATCATGGGCGCCGCCGTCGACGAACGGGCCACGCCGGGCTTTGCCGGCCTCGCGGTCGGTCTCGCGGTCGCCGGGATCATCACGACGACCGGGAACCTGACCGGCGCGTCGCTGAATCCCGCGCGTACGTTCGGGCCGTACCTCGGGGATTGGCTGCTCGCGGGACAGAACCTCTGGGAGTTCTTCCCGATCTACATCGTCGGGCCAATCGTCGGCGCGGTCCTCGCGGCGTTCCTCTACGACTACCTCACCGGCGATTAGGCCGGTCCCGCTCTTTTTTTACCGGAACCGCTCCGGGTCGGTCTCGACGTCGACGACGACGGGTTTGTTCATCTTCAGGGCCTCTTCGACCGCGCGGGGGAGATCCTGCGGCCGGGTCACGCGGATCCCGGCGCCTCCTGAGGCCCGGGCAAACGCCGCGAAGTCGGGGTTCGTGAGGTCGACCCCGTAGGGCGGGTAGCCCGCCTCCCGCTGCTCCTCCCGGATCATGGCAAGCTCGTGGTTGTTGAGGACCACCACGACGATGGGAAGATCGTACTTGACCGCCGTGGCGAAGTCGGCCATGACCATCGCAAAGCCGCCGTCCCCGGTGATGCAGGCGACGGTCGCATCAGGGTAGGCGAGTTTTGCCGCAATCGCCCCCGGGAGCCCGAACCCCATCGTCCCGAGGTAGCCGGACATCGCGAACCGCTGCCGTTTCATCCGGAAGTTCCGCCCGAACCACCACTGGTTGTCCCCGACGTCGAGGGAGATGACCGCATCCTCCGGCAGGCGGTCGGAGAGGACCTTCATGATGTAGGGCGGGCGGACCGGCACGGCATCCGGGTCGGCCTCCCGGTCGAGCCGGTCGAACCACTCCCGTTTCTTGTCCGCGAGCCACTGCCTCTCGCCCCGGTCCTCCCGCGCCCGGACCTGCCCGGCGATCCGGGGGAGAGCAATGGCACAGTCACCAAAGACTCCTGCCGCGAGCGGGTGTTTTCCGAGCTGGAGCGGGTCGATGTCGATCTGGACGGCCCGCTTACCCTGCGGTATCCCGGTGAGGTCGGAGAAACTCGCGCCGCAGGCGATCACGAGGTCAGACTTCAGGACAAGCGTCAGGGCGTGGGGCGTCCCGAGCTCGCCATGCACCCCGGCGACCCACTCGTTGTCGTCGGGGAGGATACCCTTTGCGCGGAAGGTGGTGACGATCGGCGCCTGGATCTTCGTTGCGAGGTCGAGGACCGCCCCGGCCGCATGCATGGCTCCGAACCCGGCGAGGATGACCGGGCGGGAGGCAGCATCGATCACTTCTGCCGCCGCCCGGACGGCCTCGTCGGTCGGCGCGGCGCTGACCGACGGAAGGCAGGTCTCGCGCTCGCAGTAGGCGGACTCGAGCGGTGCGGCCTGGATGTCGTTCGGGAGCGAGAGCTGGGCGACGCCGCGGGCGACGACGGCGTAGCGCAGCGCCCGGGTGAGGAGTTTGACCGCCGTCACCGGGTCGGCGACGGTGTTGTTGAAGACCGTGATGGGCCGGAAGAATGCGTCCTGGTCGATCTCCTGGATGCCGCCGGGACCGGCGTACTGCGTCTTCACCTGCCCGTTGAGCGAGAGCACGCTTGCCCGGTCCTCCTTTGCGTCGTAGAGCCCGGTGGCGAGGTTCGTCGCTCCCGGCCCGGCGATGGTCAGGCAGACCGCTATCCTCCCTGTGAACTTGTTGTAGGCGGACGCGGCCATCGCCGCGGTCTGCTCGTGCCGGACGACGATGTACCGGGCGTTCTGGTTCTTCCGGACCGCGTCCACGAGGGGGAGCGACGATGCGCCGGGGATGCCGAAGAAGAGGTCGATCCCCCATGCCGCGAGTTCCGCGACCAGGACGTCGGCCACGGTCGTTTCCGGCCCTTCAGAGGTTGTCTTCTTCATTCCTCTCCACCTCTTCCTCTTCATCGACCCGCACAAACGCTTCCTTCCCGACCCTGCAGCCGGGGCATCGCCATCCGGCGGGGAGGTCTTCAAATCGCGTTCCCGGAGGTATGCCGGCGGCGGGGTCCCCCGCCTCCTCGTTGTACTCGTAATCACAGACACTGCACGCCCATCGCGCCATACTGTTCACGTCCCGGAGGTGACACTCCGGGCCGTACCCGATCTTCACGTATAAAAATGCCTCGCCACCCCCGGTGATGGGGCCGGGCCACGGTCGGGCGACGCCGTCAGGAGGGCCCGGGTTCCGGCGCCGCGGGCGGATGGGGTTTTTCGTCACCGGCCGTGGCTCCCCGGCCGCCCCCATTACCCTCTATCGTGCTCTTCGCGAGCGCCGAGAGGCCGAGGGTGGTCCCGAGGTTCATCGTGTCGAGGACCGATGCCGGGACGAGGACGAGCGTCGCCTTCTCTTTGAGGCCTTCATAGAGCATATTCATCGCGCGGAGGTGGAGGGCGGTCGGGTTGTCCTGGTAGGTCTTCGCCGCCTCCTCGAACTTCTTTGCGACCTGCAGCTCGGAGTCGCCGAGGATCACCCGCGCCTGCCGCTCCCGTTCCGCCTGGGCCTGCATGGACATCGCGTCCTGCAGTTCGCGGGGGATCAGGATATCCCGGATCTCGACGGAACTGACATGGATCCCCCACTGTTCGGTTCGGACGTCGATGATCCGCTGGAGCTCCGCATCAAGCCTCTCCCGCCCCTCGAGCATATCCGCGAGGTTGGACTTCCCGATGACCTCCCGGAGCGCCGTCTGCGCCGCCCAGCTGATGGCGGAACGGTAGTCCTCAACCTCCAGCGCCGCTTTCTCCGGGTTCCTTACTCGCCAGAAGAGGACCGCCTCGACGTCGACGGGGACCGTATCCCGGGTGAGGGTTTTTTCCGCCCTAAACGACGTCGTGATCGTCCGGAGATCGATCCAGTAGGCCACCGTGTCGACGAGCGGAACGATGGCAAAGACGCCCGGGCCGCGGAGGCCCGAGAACCGGCCCAGGCGGAGCACGACGGCTTTCTCCCACTGGTCGGCGATCTGCATCGCGGCGGCGGCGAGCACCCCTGCGAGGACGACGACAGCGGCGACTCCTATGAAGAGCGAGAGGCCGGGTGTCGTGAAGGCGGCGTACGCGATCAGCGCTCCGGGGAGCGCTATCAGGAAGGCAATAGCATATCGAAGCGGGTTCTGCCTGCTCATAGGTTTCTGCCCGCGGTATGCTGTACATCCAAAGTATATAATAATGGTTATATAATAATCTTTGAACCCTCACCTGCCGCCGTGCGGCGGGAGCAGCCATGGAGATCCGAGAGACGCACCTGTTCAACCTGACGCCAGGCGAGGCCGCCCGCCTCCAGGAGGCGCTCCGGGCCAGGGTCCGCCTCTCCGACGATATGGGGGAGGTTTCCCTCCTGGCCGGCGCCGACGCCTCCTACACGAAGGGCTCCGACGAGATCTACGCGGTTGCGGTCGCCCTCCGCTACCCCGACCTCACCGTCGTCGAACGGGTTTCTGCCTCCGCGAAGACGTCGTTTCCCTATATCCCCGGCCTCCTGACCTTCCGGGAAGGCCCCGCCCTCCTTGAGGCGTTCCGGAGGCTGCGGTCGGAACCTGACGTCATATTCTTTGACGGGCAGGGGATCGCCCACCCGAGGGGGCTCGGGATCGCAAGCCATATGGGCGTCCTCCTCGACCGGCCCGCGGTCGGGGTCGCAAAGAGCCTCCTTGTCGGCACGGCGGCGGAACCCGGGGCCGGCAGGGGGTCGGCGAGCCCCATACGCCACCACGGCGAGACGATCGGGATGGCGGTGCGGACAAAAGAGAGGACGAAACCGGTCTACGTCTCCGTGGGCCACCGGATCGCTCTTTCGCAGGCAGTCGACCTCGTCCTCGCGACCGCCCGGGGATACCGGCTCCCGGAGCCGACCCGGCAGGCTCACCTCTTTGCAAACGCCGCAAGGAGGGCGGGGAGCGGGGAGGACCGGCAGACCGACCTCCTCCCCCCGGATGCCCCGGGGGAGGAGTAGCACGTCGACTCCGGTGTCCATCCCCGGCGGGGGTGCCGGGCCGGGAAACTCCATCCTACCGGGAGCGATACCCAGAACCTCTTCTCTCCGTCCCCCCACCCCGCCCGGGCTTCACAGAGGTGGAATACCCATACGCTTCTCCAGCACCCCCCACCCCGCCCGCGCTTCGCGCTCCTCCCCCGCCCCTGAGGGGCGGGGGCAGTGCGTGGCGATATCCGGGGATAAGCCGCGCCCGGGAGCGGTCCTCGCGCCGGTTTTCCGGAGGGGATAGGCCCCCTTCCCCCCCAGGTAGACGCCCGAAAGTCCCCAACCCGCTCCTGAGAATCGGGGACGGTGCCCGGACAGGGCGTGCCCCCCGATGCGGCCTTCCGGAGCGAACCGGGGAGTATCGTTTCAATGGAATGTCGTATTTGGTATCCCGCACTCTTCGCGGCAACGCGAGCGCCGACCTGCGATGGAGGCCGGGTTCTGGCCTCACGCGGGAGCGGTGCGGAGTGCCGGGTGCAACGTCCCGGCAGCGCAGGTGCAGGTCGAAACCGTTATCAGCCTCCGGGCGGGATTAACGTTTACCGGCCGGCACGGCAAGGGGATACCGGCGGCCGAACGTTATGGAGCGTGAAAGATGTCGAAATGTACTCACACAGACCGTATAGCAACCAGAACAGACCTGGTGGAGGCGAGAAGCTATGGCCGCGCGTGAGATTGTGCCGGGTGTCTACTCCGTCGGGGCCATCGACTGGGACCGCAGGATCTTCGACGAACTGATCCCGCTCCCCGACGGCACCTCCTACAACAGTTACCTGGTCCGGGGCAGCGAGAAGACGGCGCTGATCGACACGGTCGACCCTATGAAGACCGTGGACCTCGTGGCGAACCTTGAACGGGCCGGCGCCGAAACGATCGACTACGTCATCGCAAACCACGCCGAGCAGGACCATTCGGGCTCGATACCGGCGATGCTCGACCGCTTCCCCGAAGCGAAGGTGGTGACGAACCAGAAGTGCCGGGACTTCCTGGTCGACCTCCTCCATATACCGGAGGACCGGACCATCGTCATCGGCGACGGGGACACGCTCCCCCTCGGGGACCGGACGCTCGAGTTCATCATCGCGCCCTGGGTCCACTGGCCGGAGACGATGCTCTCCTATCTCCGGGAGGACCGGATCCTCTTCTCCTGCGACCTCTTCGGTTCGCATTACGCGACAAGCAGCCTCTACGTCCCCAATGAGGGCGTGATCTACGAGTCGGCGAAACGCTATTACGCCGAGATCATGATGCCGTTCCGCTCAAGCATCAAGGGGCACCTTGCAAAACTCGCCACGCGCGAGATCGACGTGATCGCCCCGAGCCACGGCCCGGCCTACGAGAGGCCGGCGTTCATCATGGACGCATACCGGGACTGGACGGGCGATGCGGTGAAGAACATGGTGGTGCTCCCGTACGTCTCCATGCACGGGAGCACCCGGGCGATGGTCGACCACTTCGTCGATGCCCTGATGCAGCGGGGGATCCCGGTGCAGCCGTTCAACCTGACGAAGACCGATACGGGCGACCTTGCAAAAGCCCTCGTGGATGCCGCGACGGTCGTGATCGGGTCGCCGACGGTCATCTTCGGCCCCCACCCGCAGGCGGTCTACGCGGCATACCTCGCAAACCTCCTCCGCCCGAAGACCCGGTACGCGACGGTGATCGGGTCTTACGGCTGGGGCGGGAAGACGGTCGATACCGTGAAGGATATGCTCGGTCGGCTCAAGGTCGAGTTCCTCGAGCCGGTCTACGTCAGGGGCCACCCGAAGGAGGCGGACTTCGCGGCGCTGGACCGTCTCGCCGACGAGATCCGGAAGAAGCACGAGGAGGCAGGGATCGTCGTCTCCTGAAGGGTATCCGGGGAGAGGCACTCCCTGCCTCGTGGAGACCGCCACGGTCCGGGCGGCAGTGGTGCCTGGTTCTGCAGATCGGACGGTCCCGCCGGGGTGCCCGGGCCTCCGGGCGCTCCGCCCCTCGCAGATCCGGGACCAGCGGTCTTCTCCCGCTCTGCCCCCCGGCCTGCCGCAGGGCGGGGTTTTGCCGGGTCGCCTGCCGGCACCGAAATCTTAACAGGCCTGGATACCGACCAATCTGTGAGCTGACCTATGCCCTCATCAGATTTCAAGCGAGTCATCGCGGAGTCGCCCTACGTCTTCGTCATCGGCGTAGCGGGAGACAGCGGAAGCGGAAAGACAACGTTCACCCGGGCCATCAGGGCGATCTTCGGCAGGGATCTCGTCTCGATGATCACCATCGACGACTACCACAGGTACGACCGCGCGGAGCGCAAAGCACTCGGGATCACGCCGCTCGTCCCCGAGGCGAACCGGTTTGACCTGCTTGAGGAGCACCTCAGGGATCTCAAGGCGGGAAAGACGATCGCAAAACCGGTCTACAACCATGACAACGGGAGGTTCGACCCCCCGGTGCCCTTCAAACCCACGAAGATCCTGATCATCGAGGGGTTGCACCCGTTCATCACCGGGACGCTGCGGGACCTGATCGACTTCAAGCTCTACGTCGACCCGGACCCCGACGTCAAGCGTGCCTGGAAGATCAAACGGGACGTAGAACAGCGCGGTTATTCGCCCGAGGCCGTCATCAGGGAGATGGAGGAGCGCAAACCCGACTACGAACGCTACGTGGCACCGCAGTGCCGGTTCGCGGACGCGGTCATCCGGATCGCCTTCTCGAAGTACGGCAGGGAGGTGAGCGAGGAGCGCAACGTCTATCACGTCTCCCTCTGCCAGAACGAGATCGACCGGAGCATCCAAAACGTCGACCTCTCGATCGACCTCTACCCGATCCTCTCCCTCTCGCAACGGAGTTTCATGGTCGAGTTCACCACCGAAGACGTCGCGGGGCGGCCGATGGGAGCCCTCACGTTCGATGGGGAGTTGAACTACGCCGTCGCGAGGAAACTGGAGCAGAACATCGAGATCCAGACGCAGGTGCAGCCCATCGACCTTGTCAAGAACGGTGCGTACCTGACGGCCGGGGGTATGGCCCAGCTCATCCTCGCCTGGCGGATCATCAACCGCCGCATCGCGATCGAGAGCGCTCCGGGCGTCCGCGGGAATGGGGGAAGGCCGGGCGGAGACGGCGGGTGCGGGTGCGGCCGCACGTGATGGGGGCGTTCTCCGGCGCTCCGGGGCAAAACCGTTATGAGAGAGAAGGTAGATAAGAGCGCCCGGAGAACGTGTATCGATGGATAGGATCGAGCAGTTCTCGACCATCGCCCCCGACATCGGCAATATATTCAGGTACATCAGCATCGGCACGGCAGTGCCGCTCATCGTCGCGGTGGTCTACCGGGAGTGGGAGATGATCCTCCCTATGCTCTCCGTCCCCGTCACGCTCTTTCTCCTCGGGACGCTTCTCGCCCGGACCCCCCGGCAGGAGCGTGAGGCGCCGCTCTCCGCCGCCCTCATGGCCGTCGCCCTGATCTGGCTCATCATGGCCCTCACGAGCGCACTTCCGTTCAGCCTCGGGCTCGGCATCCCGTACCTCGACGCCGTCTTTGAGGCGATGTCGGGGTGGACCGATACCGGCCTGACGATGATGCGGTCGGTCGATGACCTGCCGCGGACGCTTCTCTTCTGGCGGTCGCTGATGCAGTGGCTCGGCGGCATCGGTATCGTCGCCTTCACGATCGCGATGGCGTCGAGGACCGGGCTGACCCAGTTCCGCCTCTACCGGTCGGAGGGGCGCTCGGAGGCGTTGATGCCGAGCGTCGTCGCGACGGGTATGGAGATGTGGAAGATCTACCTGATCCTGACCGCGGCGTCGATCGGCCTTATCCTCCTCTCGGGGGTATCCCTCTGGGATGCGGTGAATATAGCGCTCTCCGCGATCTCGACCGGCGGGTTCTCCGTCCACTCGGCAGGCGTCCCGTACTACAACAACCCGCTCCTTGAGGTCCTCATCGTCCCGGTCATGATCGCCGGCGCCCTGCCGTTCAAACTCTATTACCTCCTCTACCGGCACAGAGAGGTCCGGGTCTTCGACGACCAGCAGGCGCGCCTCCTCTTCATGCTTGTCGCGCTCGGCATCGTCGTGATCGCATGGGACCTCGTCACCCTCAGCGCAGTCGATCTCCCCACCGCCATCCGCCACGCGCTCTTCATGTCGGCCGCGGCGATCAGCAGCACCGGGTTCCAGGTCGCCTCCCCGAACGAGTGGGCGAGCGTGACGGTCCTCTTCCTCTCGATGCTGATGGTGATCGGCGGGGCGTCGGGGAGCACCGCCGGCGGTATCAAGCTCTCCCGGGTGGTCCTCGGCGTCCAGAGCCTGATCTGGTGGTTCCGGCGGATGTTCGTCTCCGGGAAGGTGCTTGTCCCCTTCAAGTACGACGGCAGGGTGATCCCGAAGAACGTCGCCGATCTCGAGGTCTCCCGGAACATGCTGATCATCATGCTCTACTTCCTCACGATCTTCGTCGCCACGGTACTGGTGATGCACCTGCAGCCGACGGCCTTCGATTCAAGCAACGTGATCTTCGAGGTCGTCTCCGCCATGTGCAACTGCGGTATGTCCGCGGGGTTCGTCTCGCCCGATATGGCCGACCCGGCGAAGGTCCTCTTTATCATGGTCATGTGGATCGGGCGTCTTGAGATCATCCCGGTGATCATGCTCGTCATGGGCGTCCTGAAAGGGTTCGATTGACCTGCCCTCAGGGGGGGGCGTGGCCGGATCGTATACCGGGACTGCCGGCGGATCGATCGGCCCGGTGATTTCGGGCCAAAAAAGGAACCGTGCCGGTCACGCCGGCCGGTTGCCGGCGTACAGGTCGTCCACTGCCGCGCGGTCCCCGCCGCTCTTTGCGAGCAGGTCCATGTAGGCGTAGACCTCCGGGGCATCCTCCTTCAGGAGCGCCGGGGAGATGTGGTAGAGCATGAAGGCCTCGGCGAAGACCGCCGCCTCCCTCTCCTCGCCGGGCGGAGCGGTGATGCGGGCCAGGTAAGACCCGGACCCTGCGTCCAGCGCCGGGAAGACCGTGCTCTCGTCAAACCCCATGGTGTGGTAGACCCGGTAGCCGACCTGCCGGGTGAAGACCTCGTCGGCCTGTGCCGGGTTCCTGTCCGAGCGGATGTAGATGGCGTTCTCAGCGGGAACGTAGAGGCCGCTCACGTTCCCGGACGCCTCCTGCTCGAACACTTTGTTCTTGCTGTCGATGTAGACGGTGATGTCCTTGATGAACTCTTCTTTGATCCTGGTGCTCTGCTGCAGCACCAGGGCCTCTGCAAGTGCCGCCTCGGTGCCGCTCCCATCCCTGTTTTCCAGACGGAATCCGGCGACCGGGCTCACTGAAAAGGCCGAACAGACGACGATCAGGAGTATGATCGCCGCAATCAACCGTGATCGGAATCGTGGGTCCATGGTTCGCTTTCCCTCTGCTTATCCAATTGTTTCAAACTTGTTATTATATACTTTTTGGATATCCTGAATTTCCTTAATTACGTCGAATAATTAAAATAATGGATAATATACTGTATTATAGATAATGGGTTCTTCATCGGCTCTTTTGTATTTTCAACAAATATTATATATTATGGCTGTGTCGATGCCATCCGACACCTAATTACCCATGCAAGCGCATAATAACATCGATGAAACAGATCGCCCTCTACGGCAAGGGTGGAATCGGGAAATCCACCACTGCAGCAAACCTCTCGGCAGCACTCGCGGGGGAGGGGCTCGATGTCCTGCAGATCGGCTGTGACCCCAAGCACGACAGCACCCGCATGCTGATGCACGGGACATGGATCCCGACCGTGCTCGACCTGATCCGGGAGCGCGGGGACGAGAACATCACCGTCGACGACGTGGTTTACCGGGGTTTCCGGGGGGTGCGCTGCGTGGAGGCGGGCGGGCCCGAACCGGGGATCGGGTGCGCCGGGCGGGGTATCATCGCGACGTTCCAGCTCCTCGAACGCCTCGACGCCCTCAAGGGAGATGTGATCGTCTACGACGTCCTCGGCGACGTCGTCTGCGGCGGGTTTGCGATGCCGATGCGGGAAGGATACGCGCAGGAGATCTACCTGGTCACCTCCGGCGAACTGATGTCGATCTACGCGGCAAACAACATCGCAAAGGCCATCGCCCGCCTCTCGCGCCGGGCGCGCAGCAGGTGCACGCTCGGGGGCGTGATCTGCAACGCAAAGAACATCGAGGGCGAGCGGGACCTGGTGGATGATTTCGCCCGCCGGATCAACTCCCGGCTCATCGCCTACATCCCCCGGGACCGGGTGGTGCAGGTCGCGGAGCTGCATCGGCAGACGGTCGTCGAGTATGCGCCCGATTCCGACCAGGCGGCGGTCTACGAGGAACTCGGGCGCACGATCTACGCGAACCAGACGACGAGCATTCCCACCCCCCTCGAGATGGATGAACTCGAATCCTTCGCCCTCGAATTCGTCCAGGTTTGAGGGGTGCACCCTGACCGGAGCGCTCTCGGTCCTCACGGAGGTACGGGACGCCGTCTGCGTCATCCACGGGCCGTCGGGATGCACGCACCATAACTTCTCCCTCCTCCACGCCACATTGCTCTCAAACGACCGGCCCGGGGTCCCCCGCCTCCTCTCCACCCGCCTTACGGAGAAGGATATCATCTTCGGCGGGGAAGAGGCCCTGGAGGCGACCATAGCGCGGGCACTCTCGCTCTTCCCCGCCCCTTCTTCCGTCTTCGTCCTCTCGACCTGCATCGTCGAGACGATAGGGGACGACACCGCGGCGGTCTCTGCGAAGGCATGGGGGGTCCCGGTGATCGCCGTGCCGACCGCGGGGTTCCTCGGCGGGGTCTTTGAGACCGGCATCAAAAATGCCCTCTCTTCCGTCGCCTCGCTCGCCCGGCCCGCGGGCGAAAGGACCCTCTCGGCAAACCTTGTCGGCGAGAAGAACCTGGAGTACGGCGTCGACGAGAACGCCGCGGAGATCGGACGCCTCCTTGCCCGGCTCGGCATCGGGATCAACCTCCGGTTCGTGCGGGGGATCGGGACGGGGGATGTCGGGCGCCTCGGTTCCGCCGCCGTCAACATCCTCCGCGAACCGGCGCTCCGGCCGGTCGGCGACGACCTCAAGAGGAGGTTTAACACGCCCTTTGTGGACTCGTTCCCTGCCGGGCTTTCCGGGACGTGCCGGTTCCTCGAAGACGTCGGGCGGATCTGCGGCATCGACGCCTCGGCCGCCGTCGAGGGGGAGCGTGCCTTCCAGCGCGAGATGCTCTCGCGGTTCACGGACATCGGGGGGAGCAGGGTCTGCTTCCGTTCCCCCCACCCCATGCTTGAGGGGGACCCGGTCGCGGAGGCGGTCTCGACCGAGTGCGCCGCGGCCCTCGACCTTGCCGTCGAGGAGGACGGGACCCCTATCCCGCTCCCGTACCCGGCGCCCGTGGGGACCGCCGGGCTCCGCCGGATGCTCAACCGGTGGAGGGTGCTCGTGCGGGAGAAGGGAAGGGGGTGAGGCGCCGTTCCCTGGTAACGCTGCATATCGGACGTGGGACCGTTGAAGGTCCCTCTCACACGCCAAAACCCCTCAAATTAAGATGCCTCGATGCGGTAGTGGATTACAACGATCCTCCGGCTCAACACCAAGAAATGGTGAGCAGAAAGTAGTCTACTCATGGCTCAACAACCGAACAGGTGGAATGGGTATCACCCGCCTTGTGCTGGCGATCAGCGTCGGGCCGGCGCGGTGGCTACGGTACTGGGGAGGATACGCGGCGGGGAAGATCAAGTGGCAACGGTGGCGGACCGATCGTTACCCTTACGAGTGTCATTATGGCTATATACGATATCTGCAACCAGATCTGGGTAGACTGAGGTGCCGTCAAAGATATAGTCATAGTGCGGAGTACCATAGCACTGGAAGCGGAATATCCAAATGAAGCGTGGAAAGGGTTTGCAGAGAGTTGTAACCTTATCCGTGATCGTTCCATCTTTGAATGTGGTGCTGAAACTCATTCCCGATAGGAAACTCTTATACTCCTTGATATCGGTCAGGAAAAGTTCGACCTTAGTTTCCACATCCAAATTGCCGCTCTCGATTTGCCGCTCAGAGAGACGTTTGTACTTTAAGTATAAGCCGTGAACTACCCCCCGCTTGCGCAGGGGGCTTCCTGCGAGTGTCCGGGGATCACAGGGATCCTCGGACCTGTTTGTCGCAGATTACCGGCGAACTGTCGGTAGCCCGTCCACAGGGCATTCTGTGATAGGAACCGTACCATGATGTTGACCGCACTGTTGTGGTCGCGATCGATGCAGTTCCCGCAGGCACAGTCCATAACGCGTTTCCCGAGCGGCATCTCGTGAACCGCTCCGCAGACA
>Ga0208041_1000782_pt1 | contig 26288 bp, 23 predicted proteins | sample AD_SCU002_MetaG_FD_184453 | JGI IMG/M metagenome (GOLD analysis project Ga0208041, IMG submission 184453) | Active sludge microbial communities of municipal wastewater-treating anaerobic digesters from China - AD_SCU002_MetaG (SPAdes) (version 2) | ecosystem: Engineered > Bioreactor > Anaerobic...
CAGCAATTTTTTCCGCCCATTCAATAACCACCACACCTTTTCCGGCAATAAATTCCTCGTATCCTAAATCATCGAGCTCGGAATATTCGTTCAGCCGGTAAACGTCAAAATGAAACAGTCTGTGCCTTGCCGGATATTCATTAATCAAAGTAAACGTGGGGCTCGTAATTTGATAACTTTCATCGACTCCCAATCCGCGGGCAATGCCGCCGGTGAAGCAAGTCTTGCCGGAACCCAGTTCCCCCGAGAGCGCGAGTATATCGCCTTCCTCTAATTTCTCCCCTACTTTGCGGGCAAGATTAAAAGTTTCATCAGCACTGCTGGTTTTTATCTCAATAGATTTTTTCTGTTCCATCGAAAATCTCGGCAATCTATCATTTTATTTCTTATTTTTCCAATAAAACAATTGCTGTGGCATAATTTCTGGTATGAGTCAGACTCAGGTGAATTTTTTGAATGTTTCTCTTTTCAGTCTGGGCTTTGGCACCGCCCCGCAAAATCAGTTCCGGTTTTCCTTTTTCATCATGGGACACTTCGATTTCTTTGAGTTTTACGCCCATTCCCAGACCCAGGCCTAAAGCTTTAAGAAATGATTCTTTAGCAGCAAAACGAGCGCCGTAATTGATTTCCGCCTGAACATGTTTTGCGCAGTATTCTATTTCTCCCTCAGAAAATACACGCTGGAGAAATTTAGACCCCCACTTGGCGATTATCCTTCCCAGGCGATCATTTTCGACCAAATCAATTCCGATACCGCAAATCATTGACACCTCTTTTATTATGCGTGCAAAATGGCATCCGTAACTGCCGCAACTTTTTTCATTGCGGCGACATCATGCACCCGGACAATATGGCACCCGTTTAATATTGCGGCAACAACAGTTGCTGCGGTGCCTTCTATTCGATCCTTTGGTTCACCGCCTGTTACTTTACCGATAAATAATTTGCGCGACGTTCCCAGCAGAATCGGCAATCCCAGTGCTTTTAATTCGGTCAGATTCCTGATGATGCGATAGTTGTCTGCAAAAGTTTTCCCGAAGCCGATTCCCGGATCAATTATTAATCTTTCTTTTTCGATTCCCGCCGCAATTGCCCTTTCCATACAATTTCCCAGATAATCAATTATCTCACCCATTAGATCCCCGTAGGTCAAATCTCCTTTTTGCATATTCTGCGGTTCTCCGCGCATATGCATGAGGATCATTGCAGCGCCGGCTTCCTGAACAAGCGGCAGCATTTGGCGATCTTTATTCCCGGCGCTTATATCATTGACTATTTCCGCACCGGCGGCAATGGCTTCTCTGGCCACCAGAGACTTTGTTGTATCAATAGAAATTGCTGTGTCCGTCTTTTGCGCCAGCGCATTAATCACGGGAATAACTCTGTCCAATTCTTCTTTTTCGGAAACAGCTGCGGCTCCAGGACGCGTTGATTCACCGCCGACGTCAATGATGTCAGCGCCCTCGTGAATTAATTGCAGGGCATGCTCCAGGGCTTTTTGCTGATTATTGAAGAGTCCACCGTCGGAAAATGAATCGGGAGTTACATTCAGAATCCCCATGATTTGTGTTCTTTCGCCCAGCAGGATTTCCCGGCGTGAGGTTTTTAAAATGTACTTTTCTTTGCTGTAATTATCAATAGCTTTCAGAATATTCCGGGAAAGAGGATTAAGTCCGAAAGGCTGTTTTTCTATCTTTTTAGCAAAGGCGGTAATTTGCTTCAGGGTTCCCATGATTAAGATATCGCTGGAAGGAACGCTGCAGGCGATGCTGCCCCGGTGTACGGCGGCATCCCCGCCAATGGATAACATTTCCTGTTTGATGATGTTGGCTACTTTACATGGTTTGTTTTTCAGCAACACATTGATATTCATTGTCTTCGGCAACATGGCGTCGATCCCGTAAGGATCAACGCCTATCTTTTTTAAAATCTCCGTCGCCTGAACAGAATTTCTGATGTTAATTATTTTCACGCGAGTATCTCATTTTTTTGATCAGAGATAGATTTTTGTCCGGTAATATATCATTAAGATATACCTGTGGAGTTAGCCGTTTGCAGCTTTTTGGGCAATGCATCACCTATCAGTGCATCGATTTCTTCACCGTTTAATACTTCCTTTTCCAGAAGCTCGTTGGCTATTTTGTGCAGAATGTCAATGTGATCGCTGAGGAGTTTCTTTGCTCTCTCATAGTTGCGCATGACCAGGGACATGATTTCGGCGTCGATATTTTTTGCGGTGTCCTCGCTATAGTCTTTGTGCGTGGCAAATTCCCGGCCCAGAAATATTTGCTCTTCTTTTTTGCCATAGCTTAATGGCCCCATTTTTTCGCTCATGCCCCATTCGCAAACCATTTTCCGGGCAAGGCCGGTTGCACGTTCGATATCGTTGCCTGCTCCTGTTGTAAATTCGTGCAGGACTAATTCTTCCGCCGCGCGCCCTCCCAGAAGGATCGCGATATTATTATCCAGATATTGACGCGGATAGGTGTGCTTTTCGTCAATCGGCAGCTGCTGGGTCAGTCCCAGCGCTCTTCCCCGGGGTATGATCGTCACTTTGTGAATAGGATCGGTGCCCGGTATCAAACGGGCGACCAGAGCGTGGCCTGTTTCGTGGTAGGCCGTGTCACGCTTTTCCTGTTCATTGATAACCATACTTTTTCTTTCCGTGCCCATTAATATTTTATCCTTGGCAAATTCAAAATCGCTCATATTGACTTTGTCTTTGCCGGCGCGGGCGGCGCAAAGAACGGCTTCATTAACGAGGTTTTCGATATCGGCTCCGGATGTTCCGGGCGTTCCTCTGGCCAAAACGCCAAAATCAACGTCATCAGCGATCGGCGCCCTGCGGGCATGGACCTCAAAAATCTTTTCTCTGCCTTTAACATCCGGCAGCGGCACTATGACCTGGCGGTCAAATCTTCCCGGGCGCAGCAGGGCCGGATCCAGAACGTCGGGGCGGTTTGTCGCCGAAACGAGAATTACTCCGTCATTGGATTCAAAACCGTCCATTTCGACCAGCAATTGATTAAGTGTCTGCTCTCTTTCATCATGACCGCCGCCCAGGCCGGCGCCGCGGTGCCGTCCAACGGCGTCGATTTCATCGATAAATATAATACACGGTGCATTTTTCTTGGCCTGGCTGAATAAATCGCGAACACGGGATGCTCCAACTCCGACGAACATTTCCACAAAATCGGAGCCGCTGATGCTCAGAAAGGGAACATCGGCTTCTCCGGCAATAGCCCGCGCCAGTAAGGTTTTTCCGGTGCCGGGAGGGCCCACCAGCAGCAATCCTTTGGGAATTCTCCCGCCGATTTTTGTGTATTTCTGGGGATCTTTCAAAAAGTCGATTACTTCTTCCAGCTCGGCTTTTGCTTCGTTAATGCCGGCCACATCGGAGAATGTGACCCTTTTGGATTTATCCGTAATTAAACGGGCCCGGCTCTTCCCGAAAGACATTGCCTTGCCGCCGCCGGACTGCATCTGACGCATAAAAAAAATCCAGACGCCGATAAGCAAAAGCATCGGAAACCAGGAAATCAGCAAAGTCATGTACCAGGGTGCTTCCTCAGGCGGTTTGGCGGTGATCTTCACATTTTTTTCCCGAAACTGGGTAACAATTTTGTCATCTTTGGGTGCGTATGTTTTAAAAACAGTACCATTGGCCAGTTTCCCGGTTATGTTTTCACCTTGGATGGTTACTTCGCTGATTTGCCCGTTTTCCAGATAAGCCAGCATTTCGGTGTAAATTATATCTTTCTGCGACCCCTTGGGTTGATTAAAAAGTTGCCAGACCAGTAAAAAGACAAGCAGAACGGTAAGGATAAGAGCAACATTTTTTTGAAGCTGATTCAATATTTTTCTCCTTAAATTAATTAAGTGCAATAACCTTTATAATAATATCCCCATAATCTCAAATAATTTCTAACTCCAGAATATTTTTTGTTTCCGGGGTTATTTTGACCTGATCGTTCAGATGCATATTTTCAATCAGAAGCACAGCCTGCCGATCCGCCAGCAGCATCATTTCATCGCGTTTTTGTTGTGTAATTTTTCTGTTTATGAAGAAAGATTTAAGCTTCTGCCTTCCGCACATGCCCAGCGGCTGAAACCAGTCGCCCGCCCGGCGATTACGCAAAACCAGCGGCGGCCGGATTTTGTCGAAATCGATGTAATGTTTGTTCCTATTGCTGAAATCAACTTTATCTCTTGCCACCAGTTGCACCCGGACGGTCAAATTCCTTTGGGTGACATAAACCTGACCGGGAACTTCTACCTTATACAAATATTCTATTTGTCCTGTTCCTTTCTGCAGACGCTCCAGGATTAAATATTCGTACTCCCGTCTGGCCTCGATTCCGCAGGGAAGGCAAATCTTCTTTCCCGATTCTGAATCTTGCAGAAGCTTCGCGAGGGAATCAATGTGTAAAAAAGTAATGCCGTTTTTCTGCGGGTTGAAATCTTCCAGAACTTTTTTCAGCATTCTCCTCCGGACGGCCGGATGAAGCGTGCCCAGGTATCCGATGTTCAGCACAATTTTGTTATTTAGTTTTTTTACGCATGTTGATTTAAATGCTTCGGTCACGCATTCGCCGATAAAATTGTTCTCGTCGCGGAGAATTTGCGCCATCTGCGCCAGAGCTTCATCAAATTTTGGATTAAACTCTTTTTTCAAATAAGGAAGGAGCTCCAGTCGAATTTTATTGCGTAAATATATTTTGCTTTCATTCGAGCCGTCCCGCCGGTACGAGATGTCCGCTTTCTTCAGATAAGCAATAATCTCCCGGCGCGAAACTTCCAGGAGCGGGCGAATGTATTTACCGTCGCGCAGGGGCAGAATTCCCTTCAGCCCTTCCAAACCGCTTCCCCGTATTAAGTGCAGCAACACCGTTTCCGCCTGATCCTGCAGATTATGACCCAGGGCAATTTTTCCTGCCCGCCTGCTTTTGGCCACTTCATCAAAAAAATGGTACCTCCGGCGGCGATAAAAATCTTCCGGGGAAATTCCTTTCGGAATATCCGTCGTATCCATTTTGCCGGAAACAAAGGACAAGCCCAGACGGGAGGCCAGCCTGCCCGCTTCCCGCTCGTCCGCATCTGATTCGGCGCCGCGTAATCCATGATTATAGTGAGCCAGGATGACGGAAATGCCCATGGAGGGAGCAATTTCGGCCAGCGCCAGCGCCAGCGCCGTCGAATCCGGACCGCCGGAGAGGCCCACCACCACCGACTCATCGGGCTTCAGCAATGCGTATTTGTTTATGGTATTTTTTACTTTTTCGAACATTTTCAACAAAAAATAGAACTTATCTCCCCAAGACTTTCACAATAATAATCGGCACGAGCAGCCAATAAATCAATTCGTTTTCCCAGCCCGTTTAAATAAACACAACTTAAGATTCCGGAATTTTTAGCGAGTGCAATGTCATTTAAGCCGTCGCCGATGATAACAACCTTTTCTTTTTCTAACTTGTACTTGTCCAGCAAATAGTCCACCAGACGTCTATCCGGCTTCCTGTAGGGAAAAGAACCGTCGCCGATTATTTCTTCAAAATATTTTTCTATGCCTAATCCCTTGCTGATTCCCAGTGTGAAAGGATAACGTTTATTCGTGAGAATGACCTTTTTCTTGTGACGGAAATGTTCCAATAATTCTTTTGCCCCCGGATACAGCACGGTATTGTCCAGAAAATGTTCACTGTAATGACTGCTGAATATTTTCAGCGCTTCCGGGTATAAGGCCAGATTATCCTTCCCCAGTGATCTTTCGATTAATTCTTTTACACCGTCGCCGACAAAAGAAATTATCTCGTCGTCCTCTCGAAGTCCACAACCCAGCCGGCCCAACGTGTAGTTGACCGAAGCAATAAGATCGGCGCCGGTGGATACCAGCGTGCCGTCAAAATCAAATATCATTAAATCAACTTCTCTCATTCTTCCTCCTCCGCGCTCTATAGCCAAATATACTATTAAAAACAAGATTGTTTCTTTAGTGGAAAAAGCCGCCCGGCGACAATATTGTTTTAAGTATTTTCCAACTCCACAAATATGTATTTTTTCACAAACCTCCTTTTTATATATGTATTCGTATTTATGATGCATTTGACGGTGGCAAGCTTATTGCTTTTTGTCGGTCAGTTTACAGGAGGATATAGAAAAATGAATATTGAAATCAGCGCGGGTGACACGGCATGGATCCTGGTATGTTGTTCTCTGGTATTATTGATGACGCCGGCCTTGGCATTTTTTTACGGCGGCATGGTGCGGAGAAAAAATGTTCTTTCCACTTTGACCTTGAGTTATATTTTTATGGCATTGATTGGAGTTCAGTGGATTGTTTATGGTTATTCTCTGGCCTTCGGCTCCGACATTAACGGACTGATCGGCGGTCTGAACTTCCTCGGATTTCAGAATGTGGGTGCATTGCCGAATGCCGACTACAGCAAAACTATTCCCCACACGCTTTTTGCCGCCTTTCAAATGATGTTTGCCGTGATTACGCCGGCTCTGATAACAGGCGCCTTTGTCGAAAGAGTCAAGTTCAAGAGTTTTCTTCTTTTCAGTCTGCTCTGGGCGACGATGGTCTATGACCCTTTGTGCCACTGGGTATGGGGACAAGGCGGGTGGCTGAAAAGTATGGGTGTTCTTGACTTTGCAGGAGGAACGGTTGTGCATGTGGCCGCCGGTTTCTCGGCGCTCGCTTTTGCCCTGGTTATCGGACCCCGCAGAGGCTATGGCAATTCTTCTATTGAACCGAATAACATCCCGCTCACGGTTTTAGGGGCGGGCTTGCTCTGGGTCGGCTGGTTTGGATTTAATGCCGGCAGTGCACTGGCTGCCAATGGTGTGGCGGTTAATGCCCTTTTAACAACTAATACTTCGGCGGCGACGGCCGGCATCGTCTGGATGATGCTTTCCTGGCTGGACGGACGTCCCAGCACCCTGGGAATCGCTACCGGCATGATTGTAGGTCTTGCCGCCGTAACTCCGGCGTCCGGATATATCACTCCGCTTACCGCAATGGTTGTGGGCGCAGTAGCAGCGCCGCTTTCTTACTACGCAATGCGTTTTCGCGAGAGACGCAGGTTGGATGAATCTCTGGATGTGTGGGCTTGCCACGGTATGGCCAGTTTATGGGGAATGGTGGCCACAGGTCTTTTTGCCACTATCTCTGTCAACGCTGACGGCGCCAATGGTCTTTTCTTTGGCAATCCGAATCAGATTTGCATTCAAATTCTGGCTGTGGTCACCACTATGATCTTCTCCTTCACGATGACTTATATCCTGGCCAAGCTTTTAAATATCAGTATAGGTCTGCGGGTCTCCCCGATGGAAGAAGAAGTGGGATTGGATATCAGCTCGCATGGTGAAAGAAGTTATTCTTGAAGAAGACATTTCATAACAAAACTTTTCTTTATAATTGATTCAGGAGATATGAGATATGCTGAAAAAAATAGAGGCCATAGTTCGTGAAGACAAGGTCAACGACGTCAAAGATGCCCTCTCTGAAATCGGAATTGTCGGTTTAAACATGTTTGAAGTCCGGGGCCATGGACGTCAGGGGGGGATTCAATTGGTCGGCCGCGCCGGCGTTTACCAGGTAACCATGCTCCCGAAGATTCAGATCAACATTGTTTTGAATGAACGCAATCTTGACGAAGCGCTGGAAGTGATATTGAAATCCGCCTACACGGGTGAACCCGGCGACGGTATAATCTTTGTCACCCCGGTCGAGGATGTGATTCGCGTCCGGACACGGGAACGTGGAGAACAGGCTATGTCCTATCCGGGGGATATCGATTCGAAAAGATCCCGGCAAAACGGGTAGCCTTACATAACGACATAAATTTAATATTTTGGGGAAAATGTTTGACCGCATCTACTGTTTGTGTTACTGAAGGGAACCGCTTGGATCCCTTTTAACTGACTGAGACGGCATGGGAATTAACTACACTACTGTCTTGACAAAGGTCTTCCACTTGTGGAAGACCTTTTTTATTTGGATTATGAAAAATAAAAACTCTTATAATATTGCCATAATAGGAATGGGCAAAGTGGGAACGGCAATTGGCCATCTTTTAAATAGAACAGGCCATAAAATTATATCCGTTTCCGATAAATCTGCGGCTGCCTTGAAGACCGCCCTGCCCTACACCGGAGGAAAAGCTTTCAGCGATCCCCGAAAAGCCGTCAGCGGAGCGGATATCATCCTCATTACCACTCCCGATGATATCATTGTTGATGCCTGCAGCGAAATCGCCGTTCCCGAACTGATTGCAGGAAAATTTATTTTTCATATGAGCGGCGCCGGTGGTCTCGACCTGCTGGATGCGGCTAAAAGAGCCGGCGCCGATGTCGCGAGCATCCATCCCCTGCAGAGTTTTTCTTCCATTGATACAGCCATCAATAATATACCCGGAAGTATTTTTGGAATTACCGCCGACAAAAAAGTTCAGGAGACAGCCGGCAAAATTGTACATGATCTGAAAGGCATTCCTGTTTTTATTTCTCCCGCTCAAAAGCCGCTTTATCATGCCGCCGCCTGCTTTGCTTCCAACTACCTTGTCACTTTATTAAATGTCGTTGAAGCGATTTTTGAGTCCATCGGGATAGATAAAGAAAATGCGCAAAAAGCTTATCTACCCCTAGTTTACGGTACTCTGAAAAATGTAGAGAAATCCGGTTCGATCCAGGCATTAACCGGCCCGATCGCCCGCGGAGATGCGGGCACAATTAAAAAACATATTGCCGCCATGAAAGAGACACAATCTGAATATGCGCCTCTTTACAGTGCTTTGGGATTAATTACAATAGAAGTTGCCCGGAAAAAAGGCACGCTGTCCGCAAAGCAGGCAGAAATAATTAATAATCTTTTAAAAGGAGTCATCGATTATGAGCACCCAAAAGAAAAGCAGCCGTAAAACTATTCTGGATATCAAGAAAATGAAGGAAACCGGCGAAAAAATCACCGTTCTAACCGCTTATGATTATGCCATTGCTTCCATAATGGACGAATGCGGTGTCGATATGATTCTAGTGGGGGATTCATTAGGCATGGTGGTTTTAGGTTATGATACGACTCTTCCGGTTACGATGGAGGATATGCTGCATCATACCAAGGCCGTTTCCCGGGGGGCGCAAAATACCCTTGTCATTGGTGACATGCCTTTTCTTTCTTACCAGGTTTCACCGGAAGTTGCCCTGGCTAATGCCGGACGTTTCCTGCAGGAAGCGGGGGCTCAGGCCGTTAAATTGGAAGGCGGCAGAGAAACAGCCGAAATAGTTCACAAGATCACTTCCGCCGGAATTCCGGTTATGGCCCACATCGGCTTGACTCCGCAGTCCATTCACCAAATCGGCGGTTTTAAAGTCCAGGGGAAAAAAGAAGACGCCGCGCAGCGGATAATCGGCGACGCCAAAGCGATGGAAGAAGCAGGAGCATTCTCAGTAGTTCTGGAATTAATACCGGAAAAACTCGCTGAAGAAATAACAAAATCCGTAAACATTCCCACCATCGGCATCGGCGGCGGAGTAAATTGTGACGGGCAGGTTCTGGTGATAAACGATATGCTGGGATTATATGATAAATTCACTCCCAAACATGTGAAAAAATTCGCTGATTTAAATCCGGAAATTAAAAAGGCGGTCAACGGCTACATAACGGAAGTAAAAAATTGCACTTTTCCGGACAGCGAACACAGCTTTAAATAATGGACTCGTAAAAAATTGTCAAAGCAACGTTTTACGAAACTTTTTTAAGCAGTTTCAGGCGGGATAAATTATATTCCATTTTGCCGATTCCAATATCCGCTGCATGTTTCAGGCAGGCGCGCCAGTCTGAATTGGTATGGATGCAGGAAAATGCATCTGCGCCTTCCTTATAACTGGCTTCCGTGAGCGCGGTGCCCGGAATCTTGACGGCGGCGTTTACCATGTCGACGCATGCACAATCCAATGCCACAGGATCAAAGGAAGCGGCAATGCCGATGTCGGGGACAATCGGCGCATCGTTGGCCGGCCAGCAGTCGCAATTAGGCGAAATATTCATAAGGAAACTGATATGAAAATTCGGCTTTCCTTTCAGTGCGGCCAATGCGTATTCGGCGATCTTTTCTCCGGTGGCATCGTTGTTTTGATTCCAGACAACCTGGGCTGCATTGAACTGACAGACTGCAATGCATTGGCCGCAGCCTATGCATTTGGCATAGTCGATGGTTGCATTTTTTTCTTTATCGAAGCTGATCGCTTTCTGCGGGCAGTATTTGATGCACATCCCGCAGGAAATGCAGTTCTTCTTGTTGATGGCGGGTTTTGAAGCCGAGTGCATCTCCAGCTTGCCGCCTCTGGAACCGGAGCCCATCCCGATATTTTTGAGCGCACCGCCGAAACCCGTAAGCTCATGCCCTTTAAAGTGAGTCAGGGAGATGATTATATCTGCATCAGCGATTGCAGAGCCAATTTTTGCCGTCTTGCAGTGCTTCTGGTTTATCTTTATTTCGCGGAATTCCGTTCCCCTCAGACCGTCGGCGATAATTACGTTTGCTCCGGTGGTGGTCCAGGAAAATCCGTTTTCCTCGGCCGCGCGCAGATGATCGATCGCATTGGAACGGCGTCCTGAATAGAGCGTATTGGAATCGGTGAGGAAAGGTATGCCGCCAAGATCACGGATATACGAAACGACCGTGGCTGCATAGTTGGGACGGATGTAGGCAAGGTTTCCCGGCTCTCCGAAATGAATTTTCAGCGCCGTGAATTTACCCTTGAATTTAATTTTTTCCAATCCGGACTGTTTCAGCAGCTTTCTCAGCTTCTGCTGCATATTGCTGTCCGGCCGTGTCCGCAGATCGGTAAAATATACTTTTGAGGCCATATTGATTACTTTTCGTAAACCGTAATTTTAGCTTTATCGCGTAATTTTTTCAGCAGGGCGTTAAAAACCGCCGCCTGTTTTTGCTGTTCCAGATAATGGGAAATCTTTTCTTTAACTTCTTCCAAAGGAGCGGTCTTCTGCTGATTAGTTTCCAATACCTGGATTACATGATAGCCGTATTCAGTGGCGACCACCGGCCCCACAGCATTAATTTTCTGGGAAAAAGCGGCGTCTTCAAAAGGCTTTACCGTCTGTCCTTTGCGAATCACACCCAGATCTCCACCGTTTTCTTTGCTGGGGCAATCGGAATTCTTCCGGGCGAGTTCCGCAAAATCGGCGCCGCCGACTATCTGGCTACGCAGGCCCTCTATTTTCGCTTTTTTTTCTGCTTTAACTTTTTCATCATCCCCTTCGGCAAACGCGACCAGAATGTGACGCACACGCACACCTTCGGGAATAATAAATTTGTCTTTATTTTCTTCGTAAAATTTACTTATCTCTTTTTCTGTCGGTTTTGCTTTACTTCCCGCCTCCTGCTTGACAAGTTTGGAAACTTTAATTCCCAGCGCAATATGCTCTTTGGAAATATTATTTTCTTTCATAAATGTTTCCAATTTTTCTCCTGGCGGGAGAGTAGATTTGATTTGATCCAGCGCGGCTTTAATTTCTTTATCAGTAGCCGCAATTTTTCTTCTTTCCACTTCATTGGTCAAAAGGTTGCGAACGATAAATTCATCGATCATTTGTTTTCTTATTCTTGCCTGCGCATCTTTTAATTTAGCGGCCGGAATTTTACCTTTAAAAGTCTTGAGCTTTTCTTTGACGGCCGCGTCAAGAACGGATTTCTTCAATATATTACCATCTACGCTTATGGCTGTATCTCCGGTATTGGGTTCCGGGAGCGCCGGTTCCGGAGGAAGGCTGGTGGCTACGGCAAATGGTTGCATTTGATTTGTGCCTGCTGCCGGAGTCTGATTAACAGTCTTTTTTTCTTCGTTGTTGCTGCATCCGGCCATAATCAGAATTGTAATCAGGATTATCAACCAATGCTCATTGATGCTTTTTTTCATGAATTTCCTCCGGTAATTATTAATTTACACTTTATTTTTAAATATTTAAGCTATATTCAAAATAGTATTATCCGTCAAGAAGATATTCAAAGACTTTGTGGCGCTTATTCGGCGCTCAGGTAATTTCTCTCAAATATTGCACAAATTTCCGCTGACTGGCCAGTTCCAGATGATCCGCCCTCCGGGCGAATTCCGGAAAAGGAATTCCCCTCATTTCCAATAAACTTTCGACAGCTTTGAACATGTCAACGGGAGGATAAAATTCCCGGGTAAAATAATTAATCAGCTTCAAGGTCTTAAAGCCGTCAAACCAGCAGTGGAAAGAACTGATCAAAGAATCTTTATTTTTTACATTGCGGCGAATTCTTTTCCAGACATCTTCAAACTGGTAAGCAGTTAAAAATAACGAAAGCGACGGATGAATTGCATTAGCCTTGCTCAAGATTTCTTTTTCATCATATTGAAGCGGCTTTGCCATCAACTGCAGCCACTTCGCCAGTATCTCAAATATGCGGGGATCGTACAAAATATACTCTTCGTGTTCGCGGTTTAAAAATCGCTGTATTCTTCTTCCGGTTCCAAAGGGAACGCGGAAAGAAGCCCTGGCGGACGGAAAAACGCGGGTTTCTTTGATGTAATTAATGCCGCCGATTTTGGCGAGTTTATTGAGAAAATAGAAATCTTCGCCCGCCTGCCGGCGGTTCATTCCCCGGACAGCCAGATAGGCGTCAGCCGTACAAACCATCGTTGACCCTATCGAATGAAAGGCATAGGGTGATCGGGCATACTTCAAGCCCAATATCCAGTAGCGCAGGAATATTTCATAGCAGTAAATCGCCGCTTTTCCTTCATCAGTGCCGGCTTCCTGATGTTCATAGGCAACAATCGCCGTTTTCACCTTTTTATGGAAAGAATTTTCTATGGAGGATAAATAATTTTTCTGTACCAGGGTATCGGCATCAAGACATAAAATAAGTTTTTTTGAAGAAGTGCTTGAGGACAGCAACTTAAGCGCCATATCCATCCCTGTTTTGCGCGCCAGGCCAACACCGCCGTCGTTGTCGCTAAACTCGCATCCCGGCGACGAGGCGTCGATATATCCTATCCGCAGTCCCGCTTCAGAAATAAACTTCAGTTTTTTCTTTAATTCCCGTTGCAGATCAAGCTGCTCAGGATTTCTGAAATTAACCAGAAGATCAAGATATTCCAGCGTCTCTTGATTGTTTATTTTAACTTCGGGGGGAGAGCTTTTCTTGTTATTGATGACACAAAGGACGAATGAATGCCTCAAGGACGAAGATGGATTTTGCGCCAGAGATTCCAGTGTGGAAAGGAGCGTTTCCTTTTCCGCGTAGGCTGGTATCACAACCACCAGCGAGATGTTGGCAGTATCTCCGGCGACAATATTCCATTTGTCCGCTGTCGAATATTTTTGTAAATATTTTTGCAGAAGATAAGGTTTAGTCATTTAAATATCGCATTACACTTTCTTTGAGCAGGCTGTAATTATCTCCGTCGATCCAGTTGACAGCTACGCCCTTTCTTTGCATGCGTCTGAACCAAGTCTCCTGGCGTTTGGCGAACTGATGAATACTGGTATTCAACTGTTTAAACATCTCTTCATAGCTTGATGCGCCCGACAGATACTGAGAAACATAACGATACTCCAAACCGAGGCTGTAGAGCCTTTCCGGGGAGAGACCGGCAAGGAGAAGCGCTTTTACTTCTTCGATCAACCCCTCATTCAATCGTTGCTTTAACCTCTCTGTAATCCGCCGGCGCAACAATGATCTTTCCCGGTAAATCCCGAATACGGCGGCATTGACAACCGGTCTCGAAATTACTTCCCCCTGATGGTGTCTTTTACGCGCCAGTTCAATTTCAATCGCCCGGACCAATCTTTCTTTATCTTCGGTATCTGTTTTATTGTGCAGCATGATCTTCAGGGACAAGAGATATTGCTGCAGATCCGCAACCGTTTTTTGCAGAAGTTTTTCCCTCAACTTGTGATCGGGTGGAGCAGGCGGCAATTGGTAATTTTGCAGAATGGATTCCAGGTACAGCCCCGTGCCTCCAACCAGAATGGGCAAAACTCTGTTGCGGATCAACCGGGAGTAAATTTTATAAAAGCGCGTCTGAAATTCAAAGAGATTAAATTCCTTTTCGGGATCGACAATGTCAATCATGTGATAAGGTACTTTATGGCCTTCAATATCGTATTCTTTTAAATCTTTGCCGGTGCCGATATCGAGCCCTTTGTACACCTGCCGGGAATCTGCCGAGATTATTTCCCCGTTCAAATCGCTGGCCAGGCGCACCGACATTTTCGTTTTTCCCGAAGCTGTCGCCCCCAGTATCACTATCAGATTTTTTGCCATTTTTATCTTGCGATGTGTTGGAAATTCGTCAAAAAAAATGCCCCTGTAACCGGGGCATTTTATCTAAAAGTTCACTTCTTACTAATAAAATTTATTTTTATTAATTATTACAGTGGCGTAACATTGGCCGCGCTGGGACCTTTATTTCCCTGTTCAATGTCGAAACGGATTCGCTGGCCTTCATAAAGAGTCTTGAATCCCGTTCCCTGAATAGCGCTATAATGAACAAATACATCTCCGCCTTCATCGTTTTCGATAAAACCAAACCCCTTCTTTTCGTTAAACCACTTTACTTTTCCTTCTGCCACAGTTAAAACCCTCCTTTTTAAATAATTGTTTCTTAACGGTTTAATTTCCGTTAGAAACAAAAAAACCGCACGAATTCCCAGCTAATTCAAGAATTCCCAGCGGTTAATTTTCTCTCCTGTAAAACTTCAGCACTAACTACTTCCTAATAAACATTACGCTTGACACTGTTGAAACGAATCATAACTTTTGTAAAGTGCTTTTAACACTAACACCAGTTATTTTCAAAATCAAGCTTTTTTTATTATTAAATTATTAAGTCCTGCGACCAATTGCCACGTCGAATCTCTGGATGACATTAAAACAAGTTAAAGCAAAATTAGCAATACAGATTTATTTGGATATTAATGGATAGAGTCTCTATCTATTCTTAAAAAACAGCAAAAAATATATTTCTGTGTAAATCTGTAAGCATCAGTTATTTCAGAGTAATTCCCGCAATGCATTTATCAGGTCTTTTTCCTTTCCAAAGTAAAAATGGTCTGCATCAGAAATTATTTTCAAATTAGCCGCAATATTTTTTATTTTCTCTTGCAAAAGATGGACATCGCAGAACTGATCGTCGTTTCCGCATACTACACCGTTAATTTTATTGATTAATTGCGGCCAATTAAAATCGTAAAGATTAAGTGGCGGTGAAATGAATGCGACATTGGAAAATAAATTATCAAAGCGTTCAACAACTTTTGCCCCTACCCAGGCGCCAAAAGAATAACCGGCAAGAGCTGTTTCCGATATTCCGACATCCTGCAGATACTTGACTGCTGCAAGAATATCCGCCTGTTCGCCTCTTCCATCGTCGTAGCGACCAGTGCTTCCCCCGACGCCCCGGAAGTTAAATTTCAGCGTAGCGTAATTTTTCGCAGCATATGCTTCCTGAATCGCCTCCACAACATTATTATACATTGATCCACCCATCAAAGGATGCGGATGACAAATAACAACACCTTTTTCTTCCCGGGATTCAGACAATAAGCCCTCTATTGTCAGTTCACCGTTTTTTATATAAACTCGTTCTTCCTTCATCAGTCTTTCATTTAATTGCGCCGGCTAAATGACAGGCGCAAAACCTTTCCTCGTCTATTTTTTTCAATAAAGGCTGCCGCTCCTGGCATAGGGGCAATTTATACAAACAGCGGTTTTGAAAGATGCATCCCTGAACGCTCTGAATCCTCGCCTCTCCTTTTATTGCAGCTCTGCTCTTCTTTTTTTGCGGATCATAAGAAGGCACCGCCGACAGCAGCATCTGTGTATAAGGATGAAGCGGAGAATTATAAATGTCTTTCGTTTCCGCCAGTTCCACAACCTGCCCCAGATACATTACGGCAATGCGATCAGACATATGGCGGATTACATTGAGATCATGGGAGACAAATAAATAAGTCAGGCCGAATTCTTCCTTTAAATCCTTCAGCAAATTTAAAATTTGCGCCTGAATGGATACGTCCAGGGCGGAAACCGGTTCATCGGCGATAATCAATTCCGGCTTGAGGATCAGCGCCCGCGCGATGCCAATGCGCTGCCGCTGTCCACCGCTGAATTCATGCGGATAACGATTAGCCTGCTCGGCGCTCAAACCGACTTTTTCCATTAAATCCAAAACGGCTTGACGGCGTGAATTTCTATTTCCTATCCCGTGGATGACCAGCGGCTCCCGGATTATGACGGCGGCCGATTTGCGGGGATTAAGGGACGAATAAGGATCCTGAAAAATCAACTGGACATTGCGGCGGTAGGCTTTCAGCGCTTCTTTATCATAAGTGTTTATATCTACACCTTGGAACCTGATCACACCCGATGTCGGTTTTTCCAGTCTGGCTATCAAACGCGCCAGCGTGGATTTTCCGCAACCCGACTCACCCACCAGTCCCAGCGTCTCTTTTTTCCTGATCTGTAAATCTACGCCATTGACAGCGTGAAGAATTCTTTCTCCCGAATTCAGCAGACCGCCAGGCAGACTATATTTTTTATCCAGTTTCTGAATATCAACCAGTGGGTTGGACATCATAATATATTCCGGTTTAATATTTTTGCTGAGTCTTCCAGCAGGCGGTAAAATGACCGGTTGCGATCTCTTTCAACTCCGGTTCCGCCACGGCGCATTGGTCGAACGACCAGGAGCACCTTTCCCGGAAACGGCAGCCAGGCGTCAGATCATATAAACCGGGCACCGAGCCGGCGATTGTTTTCAGATATTTTTCCCCGCGCCCGCCGCCGCCATCAGGCAGAGAATCGATCAATCCTATAGTATAGGGATGCAACGGCCGGGCGAATATTTCATCCACCGGAGACTTTTCCACTATTTTGCCGGCATACATTACGGCGACATTATCCGCCGTCTGTGCGATAACGCCGAGATCATGCGTGATTAAAATCACAGCCATATTATTTTTCTTTTTCAGCTCGCCAATCAACTCCAGAATTTGAGCCTGAATGGTAACATCCAGCGCCGTTGTTGGTTCGTCAGCCAGAAGCAACTTCGGATGGCAGGACATGGCCATCGCAATCATGACGCGTTGCCGCATGCCGCCGCTCAACTGATGCGGGTAGTCCCGAGCTCTTCTTTCCGGTTCGGGAATTCCGACTTCACGCAGTTGTTCAATGCTTAAGGCGAGAGCTTCTTTGGCGGGAAGCTTCTGATGCAGTCGAATCGCCTCCGCAATTTGTTCACCAATTCGAATAACCGGATTCAGAGAAGTCATCGGCTCCTGAAAAATCATCGCGATATCACCGCCGCGTTTGGAGCGCATCTCTTCGGCAGACAGATTTAATAAATCCTGCCCTTGAAATTTCACGGCGCCTTTTATAATGCTGCCGTTGGGAGGAAGAAGGCGCATTATCGACAGCGCCAGCATCGTCTTGCCGCAGCCGGATTCTCCGACAACCCCCAATGTTTCTCCCTGCCGCAAAGACAAAGAGACATTATCGACTGCTTTAATCCTGCCGCGATTAGTATCAAATACCGTCGTTAGTTCTTTTATTTCCAGCAGCGGCGACATAATTTATTTGTGCACACAATTGCGCAGGTATTCCGTCAGCAGACGCACCGTCACTCCTGACGCTCCCTTGGGAATGTACGGCTTATCTTTGGCGCTCCAGGCCGGCCCGGCGATGTCCAGATGAACCCAGGGAAAATCACCGACGAATTTACTCAGAAATGCCGCGGCGGTGATCGTGCCGGCGGCGCGTCCTCCGGTGTTTTTGTAATCGGCTATATCGCTTTTGATCAGTTCAAAGTAATGTTCAAGCAGAGGCAGTTCCCATACCAGTTCACCGGTTTCCCCGGAGGCATTCCTGATGCTCTCTTTAAGTTTGTCATCGGTTCCCAGCATTCCGATAACATCATCGCCGAGGGCGATTATGCAGGCGCCGGTGAGCGTGGCGATATCAATAACAGCCGCCGGTTTAAATTCACGCGCATAAGCAAGGGCATCAGCCAAAATTAAACGCCCTTCGGCATCCGTATTGATAACCTCGATTGTTTTTCCCGAATAAGATTTCAAAATATCACCCGGTTTATAGGCGCTGCCTCCAGGCATATTTTCCGTGGCCGGTATCAGGCCGACGATGTTTAAAGGAAGCTGCAGATCGGCGGCGACCATTATCGTCCCCATAACCGCGGCGCCGCCGGACATATCTGTCTTCATCTCGTCCATTTTCTCCGCCGGTTTAATGCAGATTCCACCGGTGTCAAAGGTAAGCCCCTTGCCGACGAGAACAACCGGCGCCTCCCGTCTTTTCCCTCCGGTATACTCCAGAATAATAAATTTCGGCTCTTCGCTGCTGCCGGAGGCGACGCCCAGCAGAGAGTTCATCCCCAGCTTCTTCATTTTAGACTTATCAAAGACCTTGCAGGATACATTTTTCCTCCGGGCGATCTCCTCCGCTTTTTTCGCCAAAATAGCCGGCGTCATTTCGTTGGAGGGAGCGGAAATCAGGTCGCGGGTTAAGTAAACACCGGCTGCAATAATCTGAGCATTTTTCACTGCGGCTTCAATAAGTGAAAAGTTTCCTTCTTCTCCGATAATGTTTAATTGTTCCATTTCCCTGATATCCTCACGCCCTACCGTTTTGTACGGCGTGTACTGGTAAAGCCCCAAAAGCGCGCCTTCCACGGCGGCCTGCACGACTTTTCCCTTCTTATCGGGAAGAATATTCAAATCAATGGAAGTCACCGCTTCTTTTATATTCAGACTGCGCAGATGCTGCATTACCCTGCTGAAGGCGGCCCGGATCTTTTCCAGGGTTACTTCATCCGCCTTCCCCAGCCCGACAAAAGCTATTCTCTGCGCCGGAATCGCCCCTCTGGTGTAGACTACGGCTACCTGTGACGGCTTGCCCGAAAAATCGCCGCTCTTTAATAATTCCGCAACCATTCCTCCGCTGGCCTGATCCAGGAGCAACGCATCAGGCGCCAGTTCCTTTTGATCCTGAAATAAAGCCAAAATAACCGCCTGGCTTGTTATATCCTGAAGTTTTCCTTTTTTAACCAGTACCTTCATGACATTTCACTCCCGCTTCTTAAATTTTTTTTGTTCGCGTGCTAATGCTTAACTCAAAAGGACTGAATTTTTCAAGTTGTATTCGTTAAGTATAACGTTATGCGTCTATATAAATATTGACTTCATAAATAAATTTCTTTACTTTTTACTTCACAAAGCAAAATCCGGGGAGAAAAAAATGAAAAAGAAAAAAATTATTATTTATGCTGTTGTATCGGCGTCCATCTTTTTACTCACAGCGTTGGCCTCTGCCGCCACCACCATGAGTATTCAGGTCAGGGAAACACAACTTCGGGCGACTCCTGATTATTTTGGAAAGATAATCAGCAGGGCGGTATATGGAGATCAGGTTGCTGTCGAAGGTGCAAAGGGCAGCTGGAAAAAAGTCCGGTTGAAGAAAACTGGAAGAACCGGCTGGCTCAATTCTTCCGCCCTTTCGGCAAAAGAGATAAAGCTCCTTGCCGGCGCTAAAGGCACAAAGGGCGCAGCATCGGCAAGCGAATTACAGCTGGCCGGTAAAGGCTTTAATCCGGAAGTGGAGAAAGAATTTAAAAACAGAAACAGACAAATCAGCTTCTTCTGGGTGGACAAAATGGAGCAAATAGTAATTTCCGATGCGGAAAAACAGAAATTTGCCCGGGACGGCGGACTTACACTTAGTGGAAATGGAGGCCGGTAATGAAAAAAATCATAAATAAAAAAACCGGATTGATTCTCTCCCCCATAATGCTTCTGACCGCATTATGCATGATGCTGCTGCAGGGATGCGAGGTCGTTAAAACAGCGGCGAAAGTCGGGGAGGAAGCGGGCATTTTAACATCACAGCAGGCGGCAGGCATCGAAAAAACGGCAGCCGCCGTGGAGAGGAGCCAGGAGGAGATAACCCCCTCCGAGGAATACTACATAGGCAGAACCGTCGGCGCCGTTATCACCAACAAGTATAAAGTCTACCAGGTTGACAGGGCTACAAGATATATCAATGAACTGGGACAGACTATCGCCGTGCATTCTGATCTTCCCGAAACTTTCGGCGGCTATCACTTTCTGATTCTTGATACCGATGAGATAAACGCCTTCGCCGCCCCCGGTGGACTGATCTTTGTTTCCCGGGGCCTGCTGCGCTGCTGCAATAACGAGGATGCCGCCGCCGCCGTGCTTGCCCATGAAATAGGGCATGTCCAGCACAGGCACGGACTGGACGCCATTCAAAAATCAAGGATAACCAGCGCCGTTACCACGGGGCTTCTGGAAGCCGGCAAAAACCTCACCTACGCCCAGGTCGCGGAACTTACGACAATTTTCGAAGGTTCCATCAGGGATATAACCTCCACTCTTATCAACAATGGCTATTCCCGCGCCTTTGAAAGGCAAGCAGATCAGGCCGCGGTGGTGATGCTTCAACGTTGCGGATATAATCCGCAGGGGCTGGTGGACATGCTCAGGGTAATGGAAACAAGGCTCAAACCAGGCGCTCTCGACTTTGCCCAAACTCATCCTTCACCGGCAACAAGAATCACGTCGATTCGAGAAAGTTACGGTGCTTTTTCTCCCGTCAATCAGGGACTTCAACGACAGGAAAGATTTAAAAGAGCTCTGGCAGGCATATGATCGGCCCGGCAATAAATTTTCGCACGCGGATTATCAACGCCGCCGTTATCACTCTGGCAGCGGTGTTGATATCTCTGCTTCTCTGGGCTACCGGCTGGTTCAACGGCCTGGAGCTCAAAACCTGGGACTGGCGGGCGGGCAGGTTTGCCAAGCCCGGAAAAAACACATCCAATATCTGCCTCATTCTTGTTGATCAACCAAGCATTGACTGGGCGGCCGAGGAAAATGGCTGGCCCTGGCCGTGGCCGCGAACAGCCTATGGAGCCATCATCGATTTTTTAAATCGCAGTGGAGCAAAGGCTGTGGGCATCGATATTTTGTTTACGGAGCAATCATCCTACGGCGTGAGCGACGACAAAGTTTTTCACGAGGCCTGCCGTTCGTATGGAAAAGTTGCCGCAGCCTGCGGGTTGGGTTTCGAAAGCGGCATCCGTACATGGCCCGAGGGGCTGCCCAAACCGTTTTTCGCTGAAAACATCTCAATACTACGGTCGGTGCAAGAAAAATTGTCGAGACCGCTGGCTACATTTCCCCACCGGGATCTCGCTCCCGGTTTCCGGGTTTTCGGCAATGTTGACCAGAATCCTGATGCAGACGGTATCTACAGAAGAATGGCGCCGCTGAGGTTCTTTGACAAGAACCCGCTGCCTATTCTCGGGCTGGCTGCCTACTTTGCCGCCGAAGAAAAGGTTAATATTGTTTTTTCCGAAAGAATGGTGAACATTGAAGGCCTTGATATCCCTCTGGACCGCTCGGGTCAGGCCCTCCTCAGATTTCGCGGCCCATCGGGCACCCACAAGGCGTACAGCGCCGCCGCCGTGATCCGCTCCGAGATACAGATGAGAAATGGAGAAAAACCTCAGCTCGACCCCGAGCTGTTCCAGGGCAAGTACGTACTGCTCGGCTTCAGCGCCAAAGGCCTTTTTGACACCAAGCCTGTTCCCGTCAGCTCCGCATACCCTGGTGCGGAATTAAACGCCACTTTCCTGGATAACTTTCTTTCCGGCGATTTCATGCAGCGCACACCCTTCGTCGTTAATATTGCCTTTATAGTTTTCCTTTGCTGCTGTTGCGTTTTTGTTCTTACTTTTTACCGCTCCGCCTGGATAAGCATAATGTTTTCGTTTTTCTTTGCCGCCGCAGCGCCAGCCGCCGCCGTCCTCGCCTATTTGTCGGGTTACTGGCTGCCGCTGGTCATACCCGAATTTGCGGTAATTACCGCCATAACTCTTTCACTCGTCGTGAATTTTGCCACGGAAGGAATACAGCGGCAATTTATTAAATCCGCCTTCCAGCAATACCTTAATCCGGCCGTCATTGACCAGATTATCGCCCATCCCGAAAAACTTACCCTCGGCGGGGAAAGACGCGAACTTTCCATTTTCTTTTCCGACCTCCAGGGATTCACTTCCATTTCGGAAGCCCTTGCACCGGAAGCGCTCACCGCTTTGTTAAACGACTATCTTTCCGCGATGACGGACATTATTCATGAAGAAAACGGAACAGTGGATAAATACGAGGGGGATGCAATTATCGCTTTCTGGAATGCACCGCTGGACGTCCCGGATCATGCCTGCCGGGCGGTAACCGCCGCTCTGAGGTGTCAGGAAAAACTGGCCGAACTCCGGCCGCTTTATCTTGCCCGGACAGGCAGGGAACTTCATATGCGCATCGGCATCAATACCGGCTATGCCGTAGTGGGAAACATGGGATCAAAAGACAGGTTTGACTACACCATGCTGGGCGACGCCGTTAATCTGGCCGCAAGGCTCGAAGGCGTGAATAAACAATTCGGAACGTACACAATGGTTTCGGCGGAAACCAGGAGGCAGGCTGGCGACAACTTCCGTTACCGCGAGCTGGCCAGGGTTGCTGTTGTCGGGAAAAAAGAAGCGGTGACGGTTTTTGAGCCGTTCCGCAGTGAGGTTTATAACGATAGAGAAGATATATTAAAAAATTTCCATCGTGGACTGCAATTGTTTTATCAGGGGCGGTTTGCTGAGGCGCGGGATATCTTTCTCGCCACAGCTTCCACCGACCCGGCGGCGGCAAGTTATGCGGAAAAATGCGCCGCTATGAATAATACGGCGGTTCAGAGGTGGGACGGCATCTGGGTTATGACGTCCAAGTGAAACAATATCACCCCGCCAAATACCTCTTGACATAAGGGATTTCTATGCCTTAAACTGTCGCCACAAAAAGGATGGGAAATTATCAAAGAAACACTGTTCAGAAAAATTCTTCATAAGTCATTTAAAATGATCGCGGTAATAACGGGTATTGGTGTTCAGATTCAGCGCTGAACATCTGTTAAAAACTATCAAGAAATGAGGAGGAGACTATGAAAAAATCAATTATTGCGTTTTTGAAGGGGATCTTTCCAGTAATCATTGCTTTTGTATTCGTTGTTTCAGTCTCAGGCTGCCAGAAAAAAGAAGAAGGTCCCATGGAAAAGGCGGGCAAGGAAATTGACAAGAGCGTAGAAGCAACCAAAAATACAGTAAAGCAGGCCGGTGAAAAAGTTAAAGAGGGCGCCGAAAAAACTAAAGAAGCTGTGGAAGCCGGTGCCCAGAAAGCTGCCGATACAGTGAAAGAAGGTGCTGAAAAAACTAAAGAGGCTGTGCAATCCGGCGCCCAGAAAGCCGCTGACACCGTAAAGAAATAGGCTCTTTTTTAAAGGACTCTGTTTTTTAATATTACAACAGCTCTTTGATGGAATCAGCATAAGTCGATGTTGAATTTCCATAAAAAAGCGCGCGGCAGTTATATTCCATGAGCAGGCGGTGGGTGTGTGCGCATGCCCCCCGTCTGCTTTCTTTTTTTACCCCGTTCTGGCCAAATCCAGTTTACCCTGCCATCTCCAAAGCAGATTTTCCCGTAAAAATAAATTTTCCGGTTTCTCCAGCAGCGGGTCGCTCGCCGCAAGAGCAAAGGCGTCTTCCCTGGCCTCATTTAAGATTCGGGCGTCACGGATAATACTGGCGATGCGAAAATCGGGCAGTCCTGACTGCCTGGTTCCCAGAAAATCACCGGGACCGCGGATGGCCAGATCTTCTTCGGCCAGAACAAAACCGTCCGATGTTTTCTCCATTACTTTCAGCCTCCTTCCGGCGACATCTGAACGCGCATGCTGGGCCAGCAAAATGCACCGGGAGGGAATGTCGTTTCTGCCTACCCTTCCCCGCAATTGATGCAATTGCGAAAGGCCAAAACGCTCGGCGTGTTCAACAACCATCAACGATGCGCGCGGTATATCAATGCCCACCTCAATTACGGTGGTCGCCACAAGAATATTTATTTCATTGTTCTGAAAGGCCTGCATTACCGCATCTTTTTCCCTGTCCTTCATTTTGCCGTGAATCAGGCCGACTTTGTAGCGGGGGAAAATATCCTTTTGCAGATGAGCCGCCATATTGGTCGCGTCTTTTAGATCCAGATTTTCGGATTGTTCGACCAGCGGGTAAACAATAAAGGCCTGACGGCCGCAGGCCAGTTCTTCGGCGATGATCGCATAAACCTTGTCGCGTTGATTTTCACCCATTACTGTCGTGGCAATCGGTTTTTTCCCGGGAGGCATCTCATCAATAACTGAAACATCAAGATCGCCGTAAACCGTCATCGCCAGTGTGCGGGGGATGGGAGTTGCGGTCATGACCAGCACATCAACTTCAATTCCTTTATTGCGCAAGGCCGCCCGCTGCAGAACGCCGAAGCGGTGTTGTTCGTCGATAATAACCAGCCCCAGTTTCTGAAAATCAACTTTTTCCTGGATCAAAGCGTGCGTTCCCACGATAATCCCGACTTTGCCGGTGCTTATTTCCTCGAGGACTTCCCTTTTTTCACCTGTGCTCATCGCGCCGGTCAGAAGAGCGACTTTTAATCCCACATTTTCCGCCCAGGCGCGGATAGTCCTGTAGTGTTGTTTGGCCAGTATTTCCGTCGGCGCCATCAGCGCCGCCTGACAATTGTTGGTGCAGGCGACAATCATCGCCGCCATGGATACGACTGTTTTGCCGCAGCCGACATCTCCCTGCAACAGCCGGCTCATCGCCGTATCTTTAGCCATATCCGCCAGTATTTCGCCGATCACCCTCTTTTGGGCGTCTGTCAGCGAAAAAGGCAGGCTCAAAAAGAAATTTTCTAATAATTCTGTCTTTGTTTTAAACCGGATTCCCTTCTCCAGCACGCGCCCTGATTTTTTTACAGCCATTCCCAGCTCGAAGAAAAAAAACTCATCATAGATTAAACGCCGGTGCGCAGCGGAACGCTGAAGATTGTAATCTTCCGGACTGTCGTTGTCTTGCGGAAAGTGGACTAATCTGACCGCATTTTGCAGATCGATTAAATTGCGCCGGCGGCAGATGTCGGAAGGAATTGGCGAAAGAATGTAGCGGGCATAGTTGGTCAAAGCCTGGTGCAGAATTTTGCGCATGTATCTTTGATGCAGCCCTTCCGTTTCGGAATAAACGGGAACTATTCTCTTGAAATTAAGAAGGTTTTCTTCTTCATTGCCGTCCATAATCTCATAGTCGGGATGAATCATGGCCTTCCCGACATAATTGAGGGTGACGTTGCCGGTAAAAATTACTTTTGCTCCTTTCTTCAAAGCGCCCAAAAGATAAGCCGTTGAACCCTTGAACCATTTGGCGGTAAGGTTGGCGGTGTTGTCACTGACAGTGATTTCCAGAATTTTCTTTCTGCCGTAATATTTATATTCAGCCTGGATTACAGTTCCCATGACTGTTTGGACTTTTCCCGTTTCCAACCGGTTGATCTTTTTTACCTCCCTTCGATCTTCGTAGACGCGCGGCAGAAAATAGAGCAAATCTTCAATGCTGTTTATTTTTTTTGCCCCGAAGCGCTGCGCCATTTTCGGCCCGACCGCTTTTAAATACTGCACCGGCAACCCGAGCTTCGCCCTGGCCTCTTTGAAATCTGATAATTTCTGCAGAGATTGTCCGTTTTGCTGTGTGACAGAACTATGAGCGGACAGATTTATTTCATTTTCCAGTCGCCTGAGCAACTTTACTGCCTGTTCGATTTTTAATTTTTTCAACTCCAGTTTTTGCCAGTCGAAATCGGAAAACAAAGCGCTGAATTCATCGACCAGCGCCGGTAACTCCTCACCGGAGGCTGACGTTAACGATGCCTTTAATGCTGCAGACAAATTAAGCAGAGCTCTTCCCATGTCTTTAATGTGAACCAGATTTTTGAAGTTGTTTGAAGAGGCGAAATTAAGCGGTTGTTCAATTTTTTGCAGAATCTTTCCGGTTTCTTCCATTTTCGGCACCACAGCTGACGTTATTGATAAACATCAATTATTATTGAATAAATATCTTGTTTGGTTATCAAATATACGTTATTTACGCAAGGAATCATTGACTTACCGGATGATTTACGTTAGAGGAAGCAGCATCAAACCTACATAAAAATAATAACTAAATGAGGTGATAATGCCAGGCGAATCCACTTATAAAGATTCAGGCGTCGACATCGATAAGGCCAATGATTTTGTCGAAAGAATCAAACCGCTCATTAAGACGACGGCAAGAAA
>Ga0208041_1000785_pt1:0-25000 | contig 26163 bp, 16 predicted proteins | sample AD_SCU002_MetaG_FD_184453 | JGI IMG/M metagenome (GOLD analysis project Ga0208041, IMG submission 184453) | Active sludge microbial communities of municipal wastewater-treating anaerobic digesters from China - AD_SCU002_MetaG (SPAdes) (version 2) | ecosystem: Engineered > Bioreactor >...
AGCTGATCCAGCGCATCGAACAGCATCGCCCCCGCACCAAGGACCAGCTCAACCGCATCTGGTACGGCTACCACAACCGCCAGCCCCAGCACTACGACAACAGCCGATACCACGGGGTCAACCTGCACAACGTCTGGTACCGGGGCACGGTGGAGTTCCGCTGGTTCGAGGCAACCCTCCATGCGGGGCGGATCAAGGCCTACCTGCAATTCTGCCTCGCCGTCGCCGCCAAGGCGCTCAATGGCCGGGCCGCCTCCAGCCGCAAGCGGGACTTCGACCCACAAAGCGCCAAGTACGACTTCCGGGTCTTCCTGCTCCACCTCGGCCTGATCGGCGACGAGTTCAAGACCGCGCGCAAGCATCTGATGGCCAACATGCCCGGCGACGCCGCCTTCAAGAACGGACGGCCCAAACCGGAGGACGTCCTCCCGGACGAAACAACCACCACTCTCACCAACGAGGCCGGGCAAGTTCCCGGCCTCACTGTTTAAGGAGGTGCCCAATGAAGATTCTGATCCGCTCCACCACGCTGGACGGCGAACCGATCCCCGGCAGCGGAGAAACCCTGCAGGCCGCCGACTGCCTTGAAATTGTCGAGCTGATGCGCGGCCAGACGCCATTCACCGCCAGCCGAGCGCCCAGGGACTACATGACCGAGGTGCTCTCCGGCATCGAAGGCGGACCGACCCGGCCATTGCCGGAGGATGCCGCCGCTGCGGCCGCCGAGTTTCTCACTCGTCTGGCTCGGTACGGACTGATCGAGTTTCTGCCCGAAGACAAGGCCAGCGATCCCTGGCCGGAACGCTTCCTCGAAGCTCTGGAGACGGTGCGGCTCTCCGGGCGCACCAACATGCTCGATCACCCGGAGGTGACCCGGCTGATCGCCGAGATGGGCTACCCGGAGGTGGCCGAGTGGCTGGCTGACCACCGGCGGGAATACGCGGCCTTCGTCCTTGAGGGGACGAGACCGCTCGGCAAAAACTTCGGCTCCAAGGAGGACCCGGCTCCATGTGCGGACAAGTAGGCATCATCTTCGGCCGCAAGCGCAGACGGCCCGACGAGCGGGATTACCTGCGCGAGCTCTTCATCCGCATGCTGCTGCACAGCGAAGAGCGCGGCCCGCACGCCTCCGGTCTGGCCTGGCTCAAGACCGACGGCAGCCACCGGATTTTCAAGCGGCCGATGCGGGCGCACGAGCTGGTGTACGAAAAACCGTTCCAGGAGCTGCTCGGGCAGGTCGACAACGAGACCACCGTTCTCATGGGGCATACCCGCTGGCGCACCCGGGGCAACGAGTTCAACAACCGCAACAACCATCCCATCCGGGCCGGGATCGTCATCGGCACCCACAACGGCACCATCTACAACGCCGACCACCTGTTCCGCCGTCTCGGACTGCCGCGCTATGCCGAGGTGGACAGCGAGCTGATCTTCCGCCTGGCCGACCGCTTCGCGCCCGAAGGCCCCATCGACCAGGATGGCCTGAAAAAGGCGCTCGCCCTCTGTCGCGGCCAGATGAGCGCTGTGCTGGCCTCTCGGCTCGACCCCGGCACCATCACCGTGCTCAAGGGCAACAAGCCGCTCTGCCTGCGCATCCACCGCCAGCACCGGGTGGTGCTCTACGCCTCGGAGGCCGACTTCATCGACTTTGCCGTGGATAACGAGAAGGGCTGGCGCGAGCTAGAGGTGCCGCCCATGACCATGCTCACCATCCGCCACGAGGATGTGCGGGCCATCGAAAACAGCGAATTCCGCTTCATACCCCAGGAGCGCAAAGGGACACTGCCCGAAGGAGTGAATGCATGAACATTGGAGAATCCTCGAAGCTGAACACAAATCCGGAAGACAGTCCCGAGACCATCCTCCGGCTCTTCGTCTACGGCACCCTGAAACGGGGCTACTGGAACCATCAACGTTTCTGCGCCCAGGCCCGCAGCACCGAACCGGCCGTGGTCTGGGGCAGGCTCTACCACCTCCATGCCGGGTTCCCGGCGCTTGAGGTGCCGGAAGGTCTGATCCTGGCCCGGGGCACCGACGATCCGCTGGCCGACGCCCGTAGGCAGCAGGAGAGCGGCACACCGCGCTTCGGCCGCCCGACCGGCGACTGGGATCTGATCTATGGGGAACTGGTGACCTTCACCGATCCGCAGCGCGATCTGCCGCCCATCGACCGGCTGGAAGGCTTTCGGCCCGGCGGCCACAGCATGTACCAGCGGGTGATGGTGGCCGCTGGATGCCGGAACGCTTCAATTGCAGTGTGGATTTACAGAATGGCTCGGGTTACAAATGGGGAGCGAATTTACCGGGAGTGGCGGGGCTAATGAGTGTTGGCCTTGATGCTTTCGGCTGCCTGGATGAGGCTCTTGATCTCATCCTCGGTAAAGCTGGCTTCCTTGATGTAGCGGAGCAAATTCATGACCTCGGGTTGGTCATGAAGGTAGTCGACGACTTCCGGGTCCGTGGACGAGGACAAACGGAACAGTACGTCGGGATCGGCCGCCAGTACCTTGGCCAGTTCCTTTATCACCTCTGGCCTTGGCGGACGCTCCTTGCCACGTTCGATGCGGCTCAGATAGGCAGGGGAAATGCCTACCTTGGTCGCCGTCTCGCGCAGGCCGAGGTCTTGAGCAACCCGAAGGTCGCGGAGTGTTTCACCAAAGTTTTTCATAGCGTCTAATATACCTCGCTGTTTAGTGTTTTGCAACACAAAATTCCTCTGGCATTCTTTGGCGTAATTTGGTATATTCTGGTTGATTTTTACTCAGAGGCAGGTAACTTACCCCTGTTCTGGCACTGTGCCCTGACGGCCAACAGCCCTGCAGGAGAGGCGACATGAGCAATGAAGAGGTTCTGAAATTAAAAGACGTCGCCGCCTTACTTAAGGTCGGCGAAAAGACGGTCTACTCCATGGCCCAGGCCGGGGAACTGCCTGCTTTTAAGGTCCGAGGCCAGTGGCGATTTTCCCGAAAAGACATCGATGCATGGATAGAGCAACAGAAACACACAACCCAAGATTTCGGCGAGGGCGACCAGAAATGACCTCAGCCTCGGTGAACGGAGTTTTTATATGAGCAAAAAGAAGAACAAGCAGGCCGAGAACACCATCCCGGCGGGATACACGCTCGACTACGTTTCCGGCAAACAGGTCAAGGAAACGAAGAAAGAGCTGGTGCGCCAGAGGATTGTTCGCGCCCTGATCCATGAATACGGATTCTCGCCAGAGGACATGGAGCCGGATTTCTCCATCGGTGGGCGCAAAAAAGTGGATGTCGCCATCTTCCATCATGGCAAGGAACACACCATTGAAAACCTTGGCCGCGCCGTACTCTGCCGCCAGGAACCGAATGTCGGCAAAAATGCCGCTCGCATCCGTGATTTTGAGCAAGCCGCAAAAGATCTCGACGAGATTGAAACCATCATGCGCGAGGTCGAAGCGGTTCAGTACGGCCTGTGGACCAACGGCCTGGAATTCTTTTTTGTCGAGAAAGAACAAAAGCGTTTCGAGACCAAGTGCAACCCTATCGGCGACTGGCCGATGGCGGAAGAGTCGGTCGGCACCAAGGAGGTCATTTCCGACGCCCATACCCGTGTCGCCGACAACGAGATGCTCAAGATCACCTTCCGCCGCTGCCACAACTACATCCACGGCAACGAGGGCATGCCCAAAGACGCCGCCTTCTGGCAGTTTCTTTATCTGATTTTCTGCAAGATGCACGATGAAAACCTGCGCGGCAAACAGCGTCAGGCCTGGCAGCGCCGCTTCTGGGCTGGCCCCAGGGAGCAGTTTGAGGAAAAGGGCCGCAAAGAAATCCGCAAGCGCATCGAGGAGCTCTTCACCGAGGTCAAAAAGCAGTACAAGAACATCTTCCGGGGCAACGAGGAGATTACCCTCTCCGACCGGGCGCTGGCCTTTATCGTATCCGAATTGGCCAAGTACGACTTCACCCGCACCGATGTCGATGCCAAGGGCGTCGCCTACCAAGAACTGGTGGGTGTGAATCTGCGCGGCGACCGGGGGCAGTACTTTACTCCGCGAGGCGTGGTGAAGCTGGTCGTTGAAATGCTTGCCCCCAAAGAAAACGAAACACTGTTGGACCCGGCCTGTGGTACCGGCGGCTTCCTAGTCGCCACCTTGGGATACATGCTGAAGAAATTCCGTGAGGAGCAGAATACCCAGGTCGGTAACGAGAACACCACTGAGTTTCTGAACGTCCACGAGCGGCTGAAAGAGTACGCCGCCGCCAATGTGTTCGGGGCCGACTTTGACCCGTTCCTGATCCGCGCCGCTCAAATGAACATGGTGCTGGCGGGTGACGGTCGGGGCCACATTTACAACATCAACTCCCTGGAATTCCCGCTGGGGCATCTGGCCGATCTCCCCTCCGCCAAGAAGGAGATCCCACTGGGGTCGGTGGATATCATCGCCACCAATCCCCCGTTCGGCTCCGACATCCCGATCACAGACAAACACATCCTGGAACAATACGAGCTGGCGCACGCCTGGGAGCATGACGGTGAAGGCGGTTTCCGCAACACCGGCACCCCCAAGGGCAGCGTCGCCCCCGAGATTCTCTTTATCGAGCGCTGCATCAAGTGGCTCAAGCCGGGCACCGGCCGCATGGGCATCGTCCTACCTGACGGCGTTCTCGGCAACCCGGCGGCGGAATACATCCGCTGGTGGATCATGCGTGAAACGCAAGTGCTCGCCTCCGTCGACCTGCCGGTGGAAGCCTTCATCGCCGAGGCCAACGTCAACATCCTCACCAGTCTGCTGTTCCTACGCCGCAAGAGTGAAGAGGAAAAACGCGCCGAGGCCCTGGGCGGCATCGAGGAATACCCGGTGTTCATGGCCGTGGCCGACAAGGTTGGCTTCGACCGACGTGGCAACAAGCTCTACAAACGCACCCCGGACGGTGAAGAGATTGTCGAGCCCAAGCAGCATATCGAGCGCATTCGCATCGGCGGGCGCTTCGTGGAACGGACCCTGACCCGCAGTGAAAAGATCGAGGACAACGATCTGCCGGTTATCGCTGAGAAGTACCGTGAATTTCTCAAGGAGCAGAACGGATGAGCGATCAAGACGACATCATTGAAGCCCCGCAGGATGCTGCCGAAGAGAGCGGCCCGGATAACTTTTTCATCGACATCCTGACCGGTAACAAAGAAAGCTCCTCGGCCAAGAAGCTGCTGGTGCAGAAGGTCCTGCGCCAGCTCATCGAAAGCTACGGGTTCGACAGGGATGACCTGGAGGTGAACTACAACCCCCAGATCGCTGGCCAGGGGCGCAAGCGCATCGACATCGCGATTTTCCGCCCCGATGTCGAGCACAACAACGACAACCTGCAGCGAATCATCGTCTGCAAGAATCAGAAAAAGCGCGACAAGCTCCGTTCCATTACCGAGGCCGACACCGATCTGCGCGAACTTAAAGAGTTGCTTGAGCTGATCCCCGGCGCAACGCTGGGCATGTGGACCAACGGCCAGGAGGAGTTCCTGTTCCAGGTCGAGCGCACCCGCTTCGAGGTTCGTGCCAAGCCCCTGGGCGTCTGGCCGGTGCCGGGTGAACGTACCACCGATCTCGACCGCACCGGAGGCGTTATCCAGATCAGCGCCGAGGCGGAGGACTTGGAAGACGCGCTGCTGCGCTGCCGCCAGTTTCTGAACCGCAACCTGGGTCTCGACCACAAGGATTCCTTCAAGCAGTTGGCCGTGCTGATGCTGGCCAAGATCCACGACGAGACGCTGCCCACCGGCGAGCGCAAATTCTGGATCAGGGGCGACGAGCCTTTCACCGAGGTGGGCCAACAGGCCATTGCCCAGCGCATCAACGAATCCATTGCCGCCGCCAAGGCCTGGCAACCAAACCTGCTGACTCGTGGCTGGGATCTGACGCTGGAACCCCACGAGACCGCTCGCGTGGTCATGGAACTGGCCCGTTACTCCCTGAGTGAAACCCAACCTCGATTTCGGACCGGGGCCTTCCGTGCAGTCGCCCGTAGCGTGATGGACGGCCGTGAGGGCCGCTACCCCACGCCGCTCAACGTGGCCGAAATGGCGGTGGAGATGCTCGACCCGCAACCCGGTGAGCGCATCATGGATTGTTCCAGCGGTACCGGCACCTTCCTGGCAATGACTGCCGCGCACATCTTCAAGAAGAAACTGGCGGCCATGGGCACCACGCCCGACGAAGCCACCAACGAACAGATCCGCCAGGCGCAAAACGAAACCGCCGCGTGGGCGGCGAGCAACGCCCTGGGTTGTGACATCGATCCCTTCCTGGCCGTCGCCAGCCGCATGAACCTGCTGTTCACTACAGGCAATCCCGGCCGCGTGTTCCGCATCGATGCCAGAACTTTCCCTGACGGTGATCTGGATGGCATCGAGGCCGCCCGCCCGGCGATGCCGCTGGGTAGCATGGATATGGTTCTGCTCAACCCCTGGTTCTCTACCCAAGACACCGTGAGCGACACCTCTATCCTGGAACGCTATGACCTGGGCAACAATTGGGAGCGAGATGAGGAAGGCGGATTCCGCAACACTGGCAACCTGAGCACCGGTGGCGTGCCACCCGAGGTGCTGTTCATCGAACGCGGCCTGCAATGGGTGAAGCCCGGCACCGGCCGCGTTGGCATCCTGCTGCCTGATGGATTGCTGGGCAATCCCGGCGATGAGTACGTGCGATGGTGGATTCTGCGCCACTGCGAGATCATGGCCTCGGTTGACCTGCCGGTGGAGCCCTTCAAAGTCACCGTCAAGGAGTATGGCCTTTCACCAGCTTTACCGAGTTTATTGATTCTCCGCCGCCGAAGTCAGGAGGAGCTGATCAATACCGAGCACCCGGAATACAAAGTTTTCATGGCCGTGGTGGATCGAGCCGGTGTCGACGCCCGAGGCAATCTGCTTTTCCAGCGAGCCCCCGATGGAGAAGAGCTGGTCTTTGATGAGGAAGTTATCGAGAGGGTTCGTGAAGGTGGCGAAGTGGAAATCCGCCGCACCACGCGCCGTAACCGCCGCATTCATGACGAGCTGCCGCTGGTGGCAGAGAAATACAAGAAATTCCGCGCAACCGGCGAGGTGACGTTATGAGCAGAAAATTTCAGTGCAGAGCAGTTCCGAGCTCCTGGCTTGAGAATAACGGTCGCCGCCTTGATTGCGGCCCCTACATGTCGGGAGCAATTGAAGCCAAAGAATTGCTCAAAAAAATTAAAACGGAGAACCTTAGTTCTCTTACCAGTGGCTACAACGGAGGGATCTATAACGGACCGCAATTTGTACGCAATTACGTCGATGATCCGGCCTATGGAGTTCCTTTTTTAACGACCTCGACCATGCTTCAGGCAGATATGACGAATCTGCCGATGATTAGTGCAAAAGACGCTCACTCAGCAAAACTAAGTTACTTGAAAGTTGAAGAAGGCATGACTCTCATTACCTGCTCCGGAAGCATCGGGAGAATGGCATATGCCAGAAAAGATATGGCGGACTGCTGGTCTAACCAAGACATAATGAAAGTTGTCGCCGATCCAAACAAGATTTCTCCTGGCTATCTTTACGCCTATCTTTCCAGCCGGTTTGGTGTGCCAATAGTGATCTCAGGAACTTATGGTGCGATCATTCAACACATAGAAGCACACCATATTTCGGATCTTCCTGTCCCACGTCTCGGTAACATTGAGGACAAAGCACATCAACTCGTTCAAAAAGCGGCTGATCTTCGTTACGAAGCGATTAGCCAGGTAGTTACGGCCACTTTGGAATATGTTGCTGCTGCGGGCCTTAGCGACATTTCACCAATAGAATGGCATAAGAAATCTAAAAAACTGGGGTTTGCGGCAGCACTTCCCAACTCAAATAGCCTCAGAGCTGTCAATTTCATTCCTCTCAACAAAGAGTTGGAATCGTATGTAAAGACCGCAAAAAAATGGGCCTACATAGGTGATCTCACTAAACCGGGCACCCTCCGAACTGGGCCGAGATTCAAAAGAATTGACTCTGCGCCCGTCCCTGAATTTGGAGTGGAACTCCTTGGTCAGCGGGATTGCTTTACAATTCGGCCAGATGGCAGATGGATCGCGAAAAAACACCTTCCTAAGGATGAGCTTATGTTTCTTCCTGAAGGTTCGACCATGATTGCCGCCAGAGGTGGGTTGGACGACAGTAATTCTTTTGCCAGATGTCAATTTATCGCTGGGAAGCGGACCCAGTACGCCTACTCTCAAGATTTTTTGAGGGTGATACCTGAGCAAGACAAGATTCTTCCTGGGTGCTTGTTTGCGTTTTTGAGATCGGAAATGGCTTTCAGAATGCTGCGTGGGTATTCCATTGGCAGTATCCAGCAAGAATACCACCCAGAAATGGTCAAATGGATGCCGGTTCCCCTTGTTGATCAGGAAACAGCCAACCGAGTTAACGAGCTTGTTGTTGATGCGTACCGAAAATACGACGAAGCCATTGACTGCGAAGATCAAGCTCAATCCCTCATCGAACGTGCTATCGAGGAGGGAGGTCGCTAATGGCGAAGGTCATACCCATCGGGCAACCCGCGAACGAATCTGAACGCCAGGCCATTGGTTTCCTTCGGGATCATCTACCCGATGGCTGGCTGATCTTCCACAACTTCGAGATGCGCCAGGGTGAGGAGGTGTTCGAAATCGACATCGCTATCCTCGCGCCTCACGCGGTGTACCTGGTGGATGTCAAAGGGACGCGGGGCAACATCGATGTGTATGGTTCCAAGTGGTATCCCGAGGGGCGGCAGCCGTTTTTCTCACCGCTGGCTAAGCTGCGCAGCCATGCCAAGACCATGGCCACCATCATCCGGGAGAGCAACACCGGACTGATCGAGCTGCGCAAGGCCCATGTGCATGCCGCCGTGCTGCTCACCGCCGATGACGCCGCCGTGTTCGACCAGGCAGGCATCGACAGTCCGGACGTGACCGACTTCAAACATTGCCTGAAATACTTCCGCGACCAAAGCCGTATCCCGGACAACCGGCTGGATAATATCACCCGCTTCCACTCCCAGATCGCCAAGGCGATCACCGGCAACGCCAAACCCAAGAGCGCGGCGCTGGTGTTCCGCGACTGGCAGGTGGAAGAGAAGCTGGGCGGCACCGACCGCTACACCGAATACCGCGCCAAGCATAACTTGTTGGGCAAGAGCGGCGGCAACGCCCGCCTGCGGGTCTACCAGGCCGATCCCTACCAGGACGAAGCCGCCCGCAAGGAAGAGTTCAAGAAGATCAGCAATGCCTATCGCGCCGTGGCGCACATGCCGACCCACGCCAACGTGCTGGCGGTGAAGGACCTGTTCGTCTCTGACGATGAAGATAAGGTGGTGCTGGTCACCGAGGATCTGCCCGGCCAGGCCCTGCGCCTGCACATCAACAAGGCCTCCCTGGCGCTGACTTTCGACCAGAAGCTCCAAGTAATGCGCGATGTGCTCGCGGCGCTGGACCACGCGCACCGGCATGAAGTGATCCATCGCAATCTCACCCCGGACGCCATTCTGGTGACCAAGGGCGGCCAGGCCCGGGTGACCGGCTTCGATTTTGCCCGGGTGGGCAAGAGCCGCACCTCCACCATCGCCGATCAGATCATTGATGACCTGGAAACCGCCTACCAGGCTCCGGAGTGTTTCAAGGACCCGACTCAGGCCAGTATCGCCTCCGATTTGTACGCGACTGGGCTGATTCTCTATGAGCTACTGACCGGCGAGCTGCCATTTGAAAGCGTCGACCAGATGATGGAGGCCGACGGCAAATTTCCGATGAAGCCCTCCGAGCACAAGCCGGATCTCCCCAAGGGCATCGATGACTGGCTGCAAAAGTTCTGTGAGTTTGATCCGGAAGAGCGTCATGCCAGTGCGGCCATTGCCCGTAAGGCGCTCGACGACTTGATTTTGCCCGAGGCCAAGGATGAATCCGCAGCGGATATCGGCGGCCCCGCTGTGGCACTGCCGCAACTTCCTGACAACCTGACCGACCTGCCGCAGGATTTTATTCTGGCGGATCGCTTCCGCATCCAGAAAAAATTGGGCAGCGGCGGTTTCGGCGTCGCCTACAAGGTGTTCGACTCCCTGGGCGATGTGGTGCGGGTCATCAAGCTGGTGACCAAGGATCGCCGCAGCGTGTACGAGCGGCTGCGCCGGGAATACAAGACCCTAACCAATCTGCCGGACCATCCGCACGTGGTGAAAGTGGTCTGGGCGGATCGCATGGCCGACGCCAAGCAGACGCCGTACATCGTGTTTGAGTATGTGGAAGGCCTGGATGTCTCGGATTTGATCGATGCCGAGGCGTTGTCCCTGGAAGATTCGGTGCGCATCGTGCGTGAGTCCGCCGAGGGGCTTGGTCACCTGCACAAACACGGGGTTTACCATCAGGACGTCAAGCCTTCCAACCTGCTCTGGACCGACAAGGGCGTTCGCATCATCGACTTCAACGTTGCGGTCACCGAGAAGGACGAGGTTCAGGGCGGTGGCGGAACACGCCGTTATCTGCCCCCGGACTACGACTACTCGTCCGAGCCGGATGCCTCGGATCGAATGGACCGCGACCTCTATGCCTTGGGCATCTCCTTCTATGAGTGCTTGACCGGCAAATATCCTTTCGACGAGCCCACACCGCCGATCAAGACCCAGCCCAAGGACCCGAAACAGTTCAAGGGCTGCGCTGATTTGAGCAGCTCACTGGTCAATGTGTTGGTGAAGATGGTTGCTCCGGAGAGAAAGGATCGCTTCGCTTCGGCTGAAGAGCTCCTGATCGCCCTGGCCGAGGTCAAACGCCTGCGCTCGGTGCTGACTACCGGCGAGATTGGTGCCGGTCCGAAAGTGGTCTCAAAGTTGGGCTTCGAGCCGACCAAGCCCAACACCAACCCCTTTGTCACGCATCTGCTGACCCTCTACAGCCAGAGCCAGGTGTCCAACGCGGGCACCCGTGGTCTGGACGAAGTTGGCAAGGCCACCTACGTGCCGACCTATCTGGATGAGAAGCTCAAGCCCGCTCTGCTCAAGGGCGAGTTCCGGCTGGTGATCATTAGCGGTAACGCCGGTGATGGCAAGACCGCGTTCATCCAACAGTTCGAGGCCTTTGCCGAAAGCAAGGGCGCACAGATGCAGCGTGGCGCGAATGGAGCCGTGTTCCAGCTCAAGGGGCATACCTACCAGAGCAACTACGACGGCAGCCAGGATGAAGGTGATGAGCGCAATGACGCCGTGCTGCAAAAGTTCTTCGCGCCCTTCGCGGGCAAGGACAAATCCGGTTGGGCGGAAAACCAAACCCGTTTGATCGCCATCAACGAGGGCCGTCTGGTCGATTTCTTCCTGGAACACGAGGAGGATTTTCCGCTGCTCGCCAAGCAGATCCAGCAAGGTCTGGCCGGGGCTGATCCAGAGAACGGAATCGCCGTCATCAACCTCAACCTGCGTTCGGTGGTCGCCGAACCTGAAGAGGGTCAGCCCTCGATCCTGGAGCGGCTGATCGCCCGCATGTCCCAGCAGGAGTATTGGCAAGCCTGCGAAAAGTGCGACCTCAAGGGCAAGTGTTTCGCCTACCACAATGCCCGGACTTTCCAGGACCCCGTTGCCGGACCCAAGGTGATCGAGCGCTTGAAGATGCTCTACACCATTACCCACCTGCGCGGCAGGTTGCACATCACCATGCGTGACCTGCGTTCGGCGCTGGCGTTCATGCTGGTGGGCACGCGTGATTGCGATGGCATTCACCAGCTTTACCAGAACGGCGGTGAGGAGAATCAGAACCGCATTCTTGATGGCTTCTATTTCAATTCCTGGCTCGGCGGTGGCGAAGGTTCGAACGACCGCTTGATTTCGCTGCTGCGCGAGATTGATGTGGCCGAAGTCAGTAATCCTGACCTGGATCGGGAACTGGGATTCCTGAATCCCAAGAGCAAAGCTATGAGCCGGTTCTCGTTCGCCGAGCGAACAGGTTATGACAACGAACTGGTCGAAGCGCTTTTCCGCAATCTGCCCCGCGACTACTCATCAAAGAATCGTTCAAGGCTGATCGCCAAGCACAGGAACTACCTTTCCCACATGCGTCGCCGCCATTTCTTCGAGCGTCGCGATATTGGATGGAAAGAGATGCTGCCTTACGGAAGCATCGATCCGTTCCTGGATGCCATTGAGCAGTCCGGCGCGAAGAGCGCCGAAGAGGTTACCGCTATTCTCCGGGCCATTAACCGGGGTGAAGGGCTGAGTGATCCGGCACGGCTGGGCAATCAGTTGGCGCTTCGGGTCCGCCAGGTGGATAAAGGCACCCTCCGCAGCTACCGGCTGTTCGACGGTGACCACTTTACACTGCGCACCGAGCAGGAAACGGCGGCCCATCCTTTTCTGGAATGTTTGTCCCAGGCGCTGGTGCTCCTCTATGACCCGGGTGATGGCCAGAAGGCCAATCTGCGCATCAATCTCGACATTTACGAGATGCTGATGCGGTTGAACAACGGTTACCGGCCCAGCATCGAGGAACAAGAAGGTTTCTACCTGAGCCTGGCGGTTTTTAAGAATGTCTTGTCGGCCGCTCCGTATCAGGAGGTGCTCCTGACAGACAGCGGCTTTGAATTCTTCCAGATCCGGCGCGACGACAAAGGCATCCTGCATCTGGGAAAGGTAAGCAGGAGGGCTGAAGCATGAGCATCAAAGGTAGAGACAAGGAGTTCCGCACTCCAAAGACCACCTACGTGGATTTCAAGCACATTGAAATGGATCGCGTGTTGACCATGCTTTTCCCCCGCCTGAAGTACGACGGCTATGCCAGCCGACGTCCGCCTCGTGGTGGTGATCTGACGATTGAAGAGTTCATGGAGGATTTCCTCGAGCATCCTGAATGGTTCGCGGGCTTTGATCGCTATCCGCAAGTGGTGCACCGTTGGATCGAAACCGATCTCATGGATGTGGTTAACCGTGGCAAAGCCAATCAGGCTGTGGCCGCGCCGAGACCTCTGCATGGCAACACCTATAAGTTCCGAAACGCGAAGCACACCCGTGACTACGGCGCGGCGGAACAGATTTACTGGATGCTCTTCTACGCCCGGAAGGGTAAAGGCCAGGCCGCTCGCGATGCCTTAAAACGTTTCTTCTTTCCCGGCATTGACCTGGTCACGGACCGCTACGATCCCAGTGCCTCAGTCGATGTGGAGACACAGGCAATCCTACGCTTGGATCACCAGGTTACTCAGGACATGAAGGATTCCAAGGAGCCTTCACGCTTCCAGCCGTTGTGCATCGGGCAGGCCGATATCATGGCCGACGACATTCTGAGGCTTCTGGCTTACGAGCCTTATATCCCGCGTTCGGTGCTGGTGGATTACCTTAAGACCCTGATGGCGTTCCATTTGGCGCTCTACCACCTCAAGCTATTGCAGATGCTTCCCAAGTTGGTGAAGCAGCGCTCAGGCAACGAGCTGTGCAGTGCCAAGGAGTGTCCGATCAATCCCGGCCTCGACAACGCGCTGGAGGGCTGCCCCTATCGCGTTTCGCTGGTGGTCGACATGGGCGATGTCAACAACCCTCACATGGCTGAGCTGGCTCGCAAGTCCACTGACCGTCTGTATCGCCAGATCCCCGCCTTTGTGCAGGCCAACTTTGTGGTCAAGAAACTCGATGAAATGGCGGAATACCTGAGCAAGAAAACCGGCAAGCTCGCCTCGCCAGCCAATGGCGTGTTTGGGGTCGGCGACCTGGTTTCCTTGCTGAAGCCTGAACACGATGCCGAGCGGCAAGCCTACTTCAAATTTCGTCTGGCCAGCCTGATCGAGGAGTCTACCTCCGGAAACGAAGATGTTGATCCGGAAATCAGGGAAGTCACGTCCATGGGCCTCGGGGAATTTGAGTCCTTCATCGAAATCCTGATGGCCTATCGCGGCAAATATCACCGCCAGTACATCACGGAGTGTCTGGATTCTCTGTTGCTGAAAAACAAAGAAACTGGCCTGTTGGCTCAATCCCGGACCAAGGGAAGCCCCCGCCGGTTCATGTTGGGAAGCAAACTGCTTGAAGTCCTCCTCCAGGTGGCTGTGTTAACACAAGACGGCGGGCGTTTTGTGACCCGGGAAGTACGCATCGAGGAGTTGTTGGCTTTCCTGAGAAACCGTTACGGCCTCCATATCGACCGGCTGCCGGAGAGTGCTCAAGCGAACAGCAGCATTCTGGACCGGCGAGCCTTACGCCTGAATCTTGAGGCTTTCAAGCGTCGTCTGCGTGAAATCGGATTCTACGAGGATCTGTCGGACGCCTACGTGACCCAAAAGGTATCGCCTCGCTATGCAATTGAGAGAAATGACGGAACAGATAAGAACGGGAGGCACGCATGAGTAACGCGTTCACCAAGCTATCCCAGGATAAATTGAACGCGGCGGTTGCTGACCTGCTGTGCCCCCGTATCGAAACCATCCTGGGAGATCGAGGTCCAGGTCACTGCATGCGTGTCACCGATCTCGATGACGATGTCATGGAGTCAGTTTGCAAGGAGCTGCGCCGCACTCGGCCCGACGGCAATATTTTCATCCTTGGCAGCCATGACCAGGAAGGCATGCCTTTCCGGGTGACCTCCACCAAGCTGGTGGAACTGCGTAACCCGGACGCGAATGGCGAGTTGCGTCAACCACTTCTCGTCTTCATTCCAACCTCGCTGCGCACCAGTGCCGAGGATTCCTTTGGCGTGGCCACCTTCGAAGAACTGACATTCACTGGTATCTACGAGGACCTTATTGACTCCCTGATTGATCGGCTTCCGGCAACACTGGTCGGTCATGTACGCGACCTTTTTGGCATTCTTTCCGAGGAAGAATGGCTTTTCGCTGACGATGTTTCCCGCGTGAGGTATCTGCTCACGGCGCTGGAAAATGGCATTGACGGGGAAACTCTCGGAGCCAGCCTGTATGAGCTGACGTTGATTCCGGACTTCAAGCTCTTTGCCGATACTGGAATGGTCAACAGCAAGATACGACGAAATCTGGGCAGCGTTCGGAATCTGATGACCTCCCATAAATCCGTTCGAGGGCGCATCGCAGATTTGGGCCTCAGCGACAAAACCCTCGAAGCTCGGCTGTCCACCTACTTTGAAAAATACGACATTCAGGAACCAGAAGCCTGGACACCTCCAATTGCGATAGACAAGAGTTGGTGGAGCATCTCGTTTGACAAGTGGGCCTTCCAGGAAGAACTCTCACTGGACAAGATTCTGCTGGAGGTTTTAGAAACCGATTTGCCGGTTGTGCAGGAAGATGAAACCGACGATCAGCTATCCGGCCTTATCGGGCAGCAGGTTCTGGTCCCTAACGACCGCCGCAAGATGAACATAGTTTTTGAGGTCAATCCTCACCCGGGCAAGGTCAGCGGGTTGGATCATTTTACGGTCCAAATCGTTTCACAGAACGATGGCCCGGTCGGAAAATCCAAGAAGGTCAAAGCCTGGACGCCAAATAGACTGCAATGCACGACCAACCTGGCCAAACTCAACAAGATCGAGTTTGAGGAAGGTTGGCATTTCATCCGTATTCTTCCATGGACCGCCGATGGCGATCCGATTCCACTGGAATCAGATTCCGGTTCTGAGTCCGCTAAGCGTTCTTATGAGAGCGAGCCGTTCTATGTCCTTCCGGGCGGAAACATTGAGGAAGAGCCGCCTCAAAGGGCGATCCCCATCGAGCAGAGTCTTGAACACGCCCGATTCCGCTTGCAGCTCACCGCCCTGGGGGACGAACGCGATCCCGAGGAGATCGCTATAAGCGGAGTTGCATGGGCTGAAGGTGGACGCTCAAAAAAGGTTTCTCGCCAGGAGACCTTGCTGGCCAAATTTGGCCGTGAGGGCGCGGTGCAGATCCCGTTGTCACGTATGCTGAAAACCATCGAACAACGAATTCTGGCTGAACCGAAACATCCATCTGGCTGGCGAATGCAGATCAACCTGGATACTGCGGAGCCGCCTTCAGAAGTTGGACTCACGCTGCCATCCTCAGCCGCAATGGCCTCGTTCTTGGCTGCTCGGGAAGAGCTGTTTGCCACGGTTCGCAAAGATACGGCCGAGCTGATCATGCAGGGGCTTTCTTTCAGAGATGCCGAGACGGAGTGCTTGGCGTATGCCGACGCCTACCTTGATCTGGTACGGAACCTCATTCGCCAAGCCGAAACAACTTCCGGTGCCGAGAGGCAGCAACATCTCCAGGCGCTGCGAAATGTGTTGGCCGTGGATTCCATTCACGTCATCTTGACCGATTTCCGGGGCAGGCATCGTGAGGCAGTTCTGGTTTCCCCGACCCACCCCCTTCGCGCCCTATGGCTGAGCAGTTGGGTGGCTTTGGGCAAGGATTGGATTGAAAAAATTAAAGCGGGTGGAAAAGACTACATCCCGCATGTTCGATCAGCGCTCCTGGATGGTCTCGTACCCTCGTCGTATCCAGTTGGGGTTCCCGTTGAAGATGGTCGCATTTTTACCCCGGTCGATAACCTGAACGCTTTTTGGGCTTTGTACGCGCCCACCACGGAAGAAAACTCACGCGGCCTGATGGCGGAGATCTGCTCCGCTCTTGGCCTGGCTGAGCCGTCAGCAGCGGGAGCGGACATCTCCGGTAAAGTGATTGCGGATAAAATTGAGCGCTATCTTTCCCAGCACCCCTACGTCCGTGAGTTGTCACTAAACGTTTTCAACCCCGGAGCCGGATCGGTGATAGCGGATGCTCTCGTGTCGCTACAGCAGAAGCGCGAGCATGCCGATCTGCGCTACGACATTCGGCTATTCACATCAGATCCCGATTCTCCGGTGCTGGGAGAAGCCCTTGAGTCGATGGTTCGTCCGGGAGCCACGGTCAACGAAGCGGCAGATGCATTTGCAACCTCGACCGGCAGCCATCTGTTTTCAAAGCTGAATCTGGCCAAACACGCGCTTTCCGAGTTCCATGCAAACGCAAAAGAGTTTCCCGCCCACATCAGCGTACTGCTGGACGTGTTCCCTGCCGAGGAGCTCTCCATTGCCGAGAAGCCTATGGGAATCACCCCATTGCACGGATTGATACAGGATTTCGACACCGAGTTTGTTGACGATGATTCCGGTACCTTCTGGAACAAGCGTCCGATTGTCGGGCGCGCTCTCAATTCAGACAGTCATGCGGCTTGTTTTGATTTGCTGTCAAATCTAAGCCGTCACCTCTGCTTTGCGACCTCAGCGGTTGCGGCCTCCGGAGCCAGCTTTAAATCGGTGCCTGTCGTGACCCTGGGTCTTGATGTCGCCCAACGAGAGCTGATCTATGAAGTTCATCAGATCAGTGACTGGGTGTTCACCATTGATCGCAACATGGGAATTGAATTCTTCGATCATGGTGGACGGAAGAACAGGCCCGATTACCTGATTGATTATGTCCCAGGAGCCAGCTCACAGGCGACGCACAACCTGATCATATCCTCACGTTCCAACGATGAACTCGAGGCTATGTTGAAGCCGGTCTTGCTCGGGCACGGACTATCAGCCGATGGCGAGCAATCAGTTCAAATTCTGGCAAACCTGCGCTCGCTGTCAGGGCAACTTGCATTGAAGCTGATCTCTGCACCTACACAGCAAGCGGAGGCGCTCGGTCTGGCTTTGGCCAGGCTCTACCTCGAATACCAAGGAGCCTTGAGCAACCAAGTCATTGTGCCGTTGGACGCGCACACGGACCTTTACCGCTCAAGCGGTGAATCTGACGATGTCAACGATGCCATCAGTCTGCAACGCACCGACCTGGGGTTGTTCGACTTGGATTTGAACACCAGGGCGATTACGTGCAACCTGGTTGAGGTGAAATGTTACTCGCAGGTGGGCGACTTCGCGGCCTTCAACCAACTGAAGGAGCGGATTTCCGCCCAAATCAATCAGAGCGAGCGCATCCTCCAGCGCCACTTTGATCCGGCCCTGAAAAAGCCGGACCGGCCGGATAGGTTGCTCAAGAGCCGGGAGTTGGCTCAGATCCTTCGATTCTATCTTGAGCGTTCCCTGCGTTACGGCATTTTCGATGTGACTGCCGCACAGGAAGCACGAGGTCTGTTGGAATCGATTGAGCAGGGCTACTCGCTTCAATTCCGCCGCTGCGCACTGATCTTCGACTTCGACAAGTCCGGAACCGAAGCTCCGGACAACGAGGTGGGCATTGAATTCCACCGCATCGGCAAGGATCTCATTCACGCCTTGCTGGACAACTGCCGCAAGCCAGTTTCCGTCGAGATTGAGGAGGAACCGACCGCGCACCTCCTGAGCGAGCAGTTTATACCGAACGTGCCGAAGCTAGAGACAGCCGCTTTCATCGCGCCCAAGAGAGCCCGGTCAACGTCCTGGACGGTGGACGAGCTCTGGGACGAAGAGCCAGAGGCTCCAATAACCCAGCCAACGTATCCTGCCGTAGAGGAAACACCCGCACCTGCACAAGAGGAAAAGGAAGAACAGGCGGAACCCGTCGAGCAAGCACCTCGACCTTCCACTATTGCGTCAGAAGAAGAAAAACAAGACGAACAGCCCGCCGCCGTTGCTGTTGAACCGGAAAAACCTGTCCAACCCGAGCATGAAGAGCCGGAGCATCCGACGCCCGAGCCCGCGCCTCAAGCCGAGGTCAGCTATGACATCATGCTGGGCGTTAATGGTGACTCTCCCCAGTACGGATTGCTCGGAGAGGTTTCTGGCAGGAAAATCGCGCTGGACCTCAACCACACCCACACGATCAGTCTCTTTGGGGTTCAAGGCGGCGGCAAGAGCTACACCCTTGGAACAGTCATTGAGATGGCCTCCATGCCGCTTCAGCACATCAATGTGCTGCCAAGCCCGCTTGCTACGGTAATTTTCCATTACAGCCCGACGCAGGATTATGCGCCGGAGTTTACTTCGATGATCAATGCCAACTCGGTGGATGAAGAGATCCGCATCCTTCGTGAGCGTTACAAGGCCAACCCGGAAGCCCTGAAGGATGTCCTGATACTTACCCCGGCAAACAAGGTGGATGATCGTCGGGCCGAGTACCCGGATATCGAGGTTAAGCCGATTGCCTTTTCTGCCTCCGAACTCAAGGCGGCGCACTGGAAATTCCTGATGGGAGCGATTGGCAGCCAGAGCATGTATATGCGGCAAATCAATCTCATCATGAGAGGGCTGCGTGATAACCTGACCTTAGATGCCCTGCGAGCAGGCATCGATAACTCTGGTCTGTCCGATCACCTGAAAGAGCTAGCTCAGACGCGTCTGCTGTTTGCCAGTGAATATGTCGATGATGGCCAACGCCTACAGGATTTAATTCGCCCTGGTCGCTTGATCATTGTCGACCTGCGCGACGAATACATCGAAAAGGACGAAGCGCTCGGGCTGTTCGTTGTGATGCTACAGATTTTCTCGGAAGCAACCTACAAGGGAAGCGCCTTCAACAAGCTGGTGGTTTTTGACGAAGCCCACAAGTACATCGAGAACGATGATTTGGTTTCCGGCTTGGTTGAGGTCGTCCGTGAGATGCGACACAAGGGGACCAGCATCATGGTGGCCTCTCAGGACCCGCCATCGGTCCCTGTCTCTCTGATCGAGCTTTCATCACAGATCATCATGCACAAATTCAACTCCCCCGCCTGGCTGAAGCATATCCAGAAGGCGAATGCCGCCCTTGGTGAGTTGACCTCCGACAAGATGAGCCATCTCGGAACCGGCGAAGCCTATGTGTGGTCGAGCAAGGCCTCGGACGACTCATTCACCCGGGGCGCGGTGAAGATCAAGTGCCGTCCTCGCATCACGCAGCATGGTGGCAGCACCAAAACGGCCGTGGGTCGATAGGAGGCGCAATGGATCTGCTGAAGGCCATAGAGGATGTTCTCAAGTCTGCTCAACAACCACTGCACGTGGGGGTGATTGCCGAGAAGGTGATCAGTGGCGGTCTTTGGAAGTCTTCAGGGAAAACTCCCGAGGCGACCATCAGTGCTCGGCTATATTCGGATATCAAGAAGAAAGGCGAGGCTTCGGCCTTCGTTAAGGTCGCTCCTCAGACCTTTGCTCTTCGGGATTCCTCCATGGAAGCAACCAACAGTGGGTCAACACCAACGCCCACCAAGGAAGCACCAAAGCCGCCATCTGTACATGCGGGCTTTTCCTTCATCGATTGTGCTCAGAAGGTTCTTGAGGAATTCGGCGGCAAAAAGCCGATGCACTACAAGGAAATCACCGGGAAGGCATTGGAGAAAGGATGGTTGGTGACAAGCGGGAAAACGCCGGAAGCCTCCATGTATGCCCAGGTGATCACCGAGATCAAGCGCCAGCAGAAACGCGGTGAGCGGCCCCGCTTTGTCCAACACGGCCGTGGCTATATCGGCCTGAGCCAATGGATGGGTCGCGGTCTCGCATTCCAAATCGAGCAGCACAACCACCAGGTTCGGAAGGCGCTGCGTGAGCGTCTGCTGGCCATGAAACCCGGCGAGTTCGAGGAGCTCATCTCGCAGTTGCTGGCGGAGATGGGCTTCGAGATGGTCGAGGTAACCAAACTCAGCGGCGACGGCGGCATCGATGTCCGGGGCACCCTGGTGGTCGGTGACGTGGTCCGCATCAAGATGGCCGTCCAGGTCAAGAAATGGAAGCTCAAGAACAACATCCTGGCCCCGGTGGTTCAGCAGGTGCGGGGCAGCCTCGGAGCGCACGAGCAAGGGCTGATCATCACCACCAGTGATTTCAGTGCCGGAGCCATCAAGGAAGCAGCTCAGCCCGACAAGACTCCCATCGCCCTTATGAACGGTGAACAACTCGTGATGCTGTTGATGGAACACGGCATCGGCGTCCATCGCTCCACACCGGATCTGTTCGAGATCGATGAGGAGTTTACGATTGCTGAAAAAGAGAACGAAATTGAAAACAAGGGGCTGAAATGAAAAGCAGACTGAAAAACCTTTACAAATACCTGATTGAAAACAGGAAACACGAAGTCAAAGGTTGGCATGATGCCTATAGTGAGTTTTACGGTCAGGTCGGGCAAATCCGTGAGCGCATCAAATCGGGAGAAGGCCTGTCTCAAACTGATGAGGCTTTCCTGAAGCAGCTCCTCTATGAAAAAAGTAACGGGATCGCTTCTCGCGGCCAGTCTGTTTTAAGCAACGAAAACTTTCAGGCTTTCGTCAAAAACAAGGATTTCATATCCGCGCTGGAACAATTCATCCTGACTCCCAACAAAGAGAACTTCCGGAAATTTGACGATGCGTGGTCTGCCCAAGGCAAGTCCAACAATCCGGTTCTTGTCAATCGTGTGGCGGCAGCCTGCACGCTCGAAGTTTCCACTACCGTTGATTCCGGTAAGTTTAATCAGGTCTTTAGCTGGCTTATTCGTGAAGGAATTATCCCGGCATATCCGACCGAAGAGGATCAAGATTGGTATTCAAAAAACATTTTCCTGCTGAAGATCATCAAAGATAAGTTCAGCGATGAGCTTCGGGACAATAAAACGGACGAGTTTTATCTGAGTCAGTTTGTTTGGGTGCTCTACGAGAATCTGTCCAATCCATTCAGCCTGAAAAAGCAGATCGTTAAATACGGTGCTCCCGGAACAGGGAAAACATACCAAGCTCGCCAACAGACCTCGCTGCTGTTTGATATCTGGAAAGAAGAGTTTGCTCCAAACAGCGCTCTCACACATGCAAGCCAGATTGAGCTGGTACAGTTTCATCCTTCTTTCAGTTATGAAGACTTCATGGAAGGCTTGCGCCCGGTTCTGGATGGTAATGGAACCGCTCAGCTGACGTTGCAAAATGGTGTTTTTAAGGAATTCTGCCGAAACGCCGGACAGTGGGAAATTGATGTTTGCGGTCTTGGTCTCGATCGGGACTGGGAATTAATTACGATCGATGAGCTTCGTCCCCATAGAGAAAAATTATCAGGTGATCATTGGCAGTACATCTTCGAAATATCAGACTCATCCAAGCTGGTATCCGATGCTGTGCCTCCATTCTTCTTTATAATCGATGAAGTGAACCGGGCTGAGTTGTCTCGGGTTTTTGGTGAGCTGATGTATTGCCTAGAATATCGAGGCATTAAAGGCAGCGTCAAAACCCAATATGCCAACCTGAATAACGAAGGCACCGGCATGCTTCAGACCGATCAAGGATACCTGTTCTTCATCCCGACAAACATCTATCTGATCGGAACGATGAATACCATTGACCGGAGTGTGGAAAGCTTTGATTTCGCTCTCCGACGCAGATTCCGCTGGGAAGAAGTAACGCCGGATACAGGGCTGTTGAGATACCATCTGAACCAGTTCTGCAAAACCTGGGTCCCTCTGGCGGACAATCTTGAACGGTTGAACACCCAGATAGCCAAGGAACCTTTGCTGGGCCATGATTACCAAATCGGTCATGCCTATTTGATGAACTTGAAGTATGCCATCAGCCTTACGGTTGCGGAAGTAAGAGAGCGTGTCTGGGATGATTGCATCCGGCCTTTGCTGCAGGAATACCTACGCGGTACCGGCAAGGAGGATGAGCTCATCGGTTCTTTCGGAAAGGCATTCGGGGTTTAAATCGTGTGGCTGTTCGATATCATAAAGAACGGGACTCTGGTCGATAACCAGTCTTATTTGGTCAACCAAGGCATCTTGACCAATAGACGTTTGGGTGAATCGATTACCCTCAGCGCCAAATCAAAAGGCCAATGGACCTATCCTCATAACGACGAGTCTGCTATTTGGCATTTTTTGAATTCGGTTTCTCGTGATGTCGAAAAAACGCTGAATGACAATATTGCCGATGCCCTAATCCTCTTCAATGATGAAGATTACGAACACAATACCGACGGCGGCTTTATCGGTGTAAACGGTACGGATGCCAGAAATTTCAATCTCAACACAGGCAATCTGATTGGGTTTGTTAAGCGTGGGGATTATTCCCTGAAGATCAGCTCCCGGTTTGGGGATGCTTTCCTTCAATACATTATTGCCGATGCCGACGGGTTTCTTGAACTGGAAAATATTGGCGGTGAAAGTCACGCCGATGGATATGAGTGGCTCCTTGCATATCTTTGGAATATCAAATTCAAGAGAGCTTACCGGCTGGGGTTGCCCAAGACCTACATTACAAAGAATGATCGGATTTCCCGCGTTCGCGGAACAATCGATGCAGTTGACTACTTTCGGAACAAAACCTCTGGCAAATATCTGTGCTCCTACCGTGAACACAGCTACGACAGCCCTGCGACCTCACTTTTCATCAAAGCCTATGAGGCGGTTGAGCACTACTCTTTTTGCCAGCGCACAAGGAATGTCTACAATGCATTTCTTACCGCTAATCAGGGTGTGAAAAGATCCCGTCAGGAAATTTTGAGGACACCGTATTTCACCAATCCCTTCTACAGCGACTATAACGTGCTGATAGATCTGTCGAAGCAAGTTATCAGCCAGCAAGGTTCTGATTTTGACTCCCAGCATGATTCGAGCGCCTTCTTCTTCGATATATCGATGCTTTTCGAATATTTCATCAGGAAACTCATCAAACGAGATGGGGTCCGGCTGCTAAGCAAGTTCGAGCAACGCTATGAAATACCGGCAGGTGCTCTCGGCAACTACATGCGCAAACTTGAACCGGACCTTGTTTTTGAGAGTGATGGCGGTCTGTACGTCTTTGATGTGAAGTACAAAGCCTTTGACCCACAATTCGGCGTCAAGCGAGAAGACCTTTTCCAACTGCACACATACATAGGGCAGTATGGAAATGGGGCCTCGATAAAGGGGTGTGGCTTTGTTTACCCGATATCGGAAGAGAGATGGGCTGCACTCAATCTGGATAAAACGCAGGGGCTAATTTCAGATGTCATTCGCCAGCAGAAGCAAGATATCCCGTTTCATGTCCTTTTCCTGAAAATCCCTAACAATACATCTCTTGATTTTAACAGGCTCATGAGCGAACAGTGTCGCATGTTCATTGATACTATCCAGTCGAAAATACTGATTAAGGAGAAGATCGCTGCATGGGCATAGATAAAACATCAAGAGCCCAAGGATGCCTCCTTGGCCAGCTTGCCGGAGACGCCCTCGGCAGCCTGGTCGAGTTCCAGTCGCCGGAGGAGATCCGCCGCAGCTACCCGGAAGGCGTGCGGGAACTGGCCGATGGAGGCACATGGAACACCATTGCCGGTCAGCCGACCGATGACTCGGAGATGGCGCTGCTGCTGGCCCGGATGCTGACAGAGCGTGGGGACTACGATCCCAATGCCGCGCTTCAGGCCTATCAATTCTGGCTCAACTCCGATCCCTTTGACTGCGGCATGACCATTTCCGCTGGTCTTAGGGGGTGTCCAAACCCCGACAGCCAGGCCAATGGGGCCATGATGCGGATCAGCCCCTTGGGCATTTTCGGTGCCAACCACCCATTGGAGACAGTGGGCGACTGGGCCAAGCAGGACGCCGCTCTGACGCATCCCAATCCGGCGTGCCTTCAGGCGAACTCGCTTTTTACCATGGCGATTGCCCACGCCATTGCCTCGGGCTGCGAGGCCGAGAAGCTCTACCAGAATATCAAACAGTGGGCTGCCGACCTGGCAGTCGACCCGGCTCTCATGGACGCCATTCATGGAGCTGCCGAAGGTCCACCGGAGGACTACGTCCAGCAACAGGGGTGGGTGTTGATCGCGTTTCGCAATGCCCTGTGGCAACTGCTCAATGCCCCGAGCCTTGAAGCTGGCGTCGTCGATACGGTTATGCGGGGTGGCGACACCGATACCAACGCAGCCATTTGTGGGGCGCTATTGGGCGCGGTGTACGGCCTGGACGCCATACCCGCCCAATGGGTCGACTGGGTCCTGAACTGCTGCCCCCAGGCCGGACATCCCGGCGTCAACCGCCCGCGACCAGAGTGCTTCTGGCCGGTAGATGCTTTGGAACTGGCAGATCGCTTAATTCAGAATTGACGGCACTGACTACGGAGTTGTTCATGAGCTTATTCACCGACAAAGAGGTTAAGGCACTCGACGAACTATTCCACGAAGTTGGCGTATATCGGCACAGTAAG
>Ga0208041_1000794_pt1 | contig 25774 bp, 28 predicted proteins | sample AD_SCU002_MetaG_FD_184453 | JGI IMG/M metagenome (GOLD analysis project Ga0208041, IMG submission 184453) | Active sludge microbial communities of municipal wastewater-treating anaerobic digesters from China - AD_SCU002_MetaG (SPAdes) (version 2) | ecosystem: Engineered > Bioreactor > Anaerobic...
GAGGTCCCGGCGCTCCCCGGGATCGGGGACCTCGCCCCCGCCCTACCGCTCCTTGACTTCTTAAACATCAACGAACTGGAGTGGGGCGAGACCTGCGCCGCCGCCATGCGCGAGCGCGGGCTCGAACCCGAGGACGGGCTGCACAACGCCGTTCTCGGCGCACGCCGGTGGGCTGAGGAACTCCCCGCCGACCAAAAAGTTCACTTCTGCTCGTCGGTCTTCAAGGACTCCGTCCAGTTACGGGAACGGTTAAAACGGATCGCTGCCAATACTGCGCGTCCGTTTGAAGAGGTGACCGACGACGGGACGATCGTCTACGGGGTGCTCGAACCGGCAGGCGCCCTTGATGGATTCCTGGAGAGCCTCGATGAGGATGACTATGCAGTCTGCGAAGGAAGGATCGAGATGGCGTGGTGGGTGCTTGTCGACCACGGGGCCGGGTTGCCGGGAAAAAAGTACGTCGTCGAGCGCTACCCAAACGGCGGCATGGTCGTGGAGGTGACCCCGCTCGATGCTGCGATCCAGGATTGAGCCTCTCTACGAACGCTACCTGCGGTGGCAGGTGAAGCACGTCCCCCTTCATGTCGCGGTGATCCAGGACGGAAACCGCCGGTTTGCCCGGGACCAGGGGCTTGACACGGCGGTCGGGCACCGGCTCGGGGCGGACACCACGGAGGAGGTCCTCGACTGGGCGTGCGACCTCGGTGTCCGGCACATCACGCTCTACACCTTCTCCACCGAGAACTTCCGGCGGGATAAGAGCGAACTGGCATCCCTCTTCACCCTCTTCCGGGAGAAGTTTACCGCCATCCTGACCGACGAGCGGGTGCACCGGAACCACATCCGGGTGCAGATGATCGGGGACCGCTCCCTCCTCCCCGACGACCTCCTCCAGACCATCGACGCCGCCGAGAAGGCGACGCTGCACTACGCCGACTACTACATCAACATCGCCCTCGCCTACGGGGGCCGGAACGAGATCGTGCACGCCGCCCGGTCGATCCTCGACGACGTCCGGCGGGGCGCAATCGATCCCGCGACCATCAGCACCACGACCGTCGAGACCCATCTCCACCGGGGAGCCCCCATCCCCCCCGTCGACCTGATCATCCGTACCGGCAACGACTGCCGGACCTCGAACTTCCTCCCCTGGCTCGCGAACGGCCACGAGTCCGCCGTCTACTTCTGCGCCCCCTACTGGCCGGCGTTCCGGAAGATCGACCTCCTGCGGGCGATGCGCGTCTACGACCAGCGCATGCGCTTGAAAGATCGCGCGGCCAGGTAAGATCCGCGCGAAAGGGAGTTTCCTGCCCTTTTACCGAACTTCGCGTCCTTCGCGGCAACGCGAGAGTCGGCAATAGAGAGTAATGGTGCAGCCTCTCGCGTTGAGCGCGTTGCCTTGATGGAGAGTTGCAAGTACCCGGCAAGCCTTCGCGAACTTCCGCGGCTCGCACACCCGGTGCTCGCGCTCCGTTCCTTCGCACACCCGGTGCTCACGCCCCTGCCCTCCGGCCGGTCGCGCTCCGCATGAGCAAACTACAGGATCGCCGACAGGTGCAGGGTCTCGTACGAAGTGCGGCGGACGGGACGCCCGGAGTTCGAGAAGCCGTTGAGCTTTGGGCCGTAACGGAGTGTCACCGCCCGAACCGGCGTGCGCGGGACTGGAAATCCCGGAGCGCCCGGAGAAAATCCACTTTCCGCAGAAGCGCCCAGTTCACGTCGAGGAAGAAGAGTTCGGAGTAGACCGACTGCCAGATGAGGAAATCGGTCAGGTGGTCCCCGCCCGTCTTGATGACGAGGTCGGGCTCGTAGTTGAAGGTGAGGTACGACTCCAGCAGGTCTTCGTCGACCGACTCCGGGTCGACGCCGTCCTCGGCCATCCTCCTCACGCAGCAGGCGATCTCCTCCCGCCCGCTCTTCCCGATCGCCACCGTCACGTCCATGCCTTCCCCGCTGACCTCTTTCTCGTCCCGGTAGTGCAGGGTCAGGCGCCCGATCGACGAGACCGCGCGGATCAGCGGGAGGCACCGGTCCAGCCGGGCCGGGTCGGCCGTGCTGATGTGGAACATGACGCTCCCGATCCCGAGATCGCGGCACCATTGGGCGGCAAGACAGAGGTTGCCCGGTGCGTCGAGCATATCCTGCTCGGTGATCATGAAGCAGATCTGTGCCGGGAGCGTACGGAGGTCGCGAAGGAGGAACCTCTCGTAGAGCCGGTAGATCACGACCTCCACTCCATCAACTCCGACAGGGAGAGGGTGTTCACGATATCGCCCGGGGTGCACCAGCCCCGGCGCGCCAGCAAAACGCCGTAGCGCATGTTTGAAAACTCGCTAACCCTGTGTGCATCGGTCCCTGCAGCCAGTTTCACTCCTCTTTTCTTGGCGTGCCAGATATAAATATCCTCAAGATCGAGCCGGTGGGGCGACGCGTTGATCTCGAGCGCAGTCCCTGTCACCGCCGCGTGCTCCGTCACCCGGGCCAGGTCGATCGCGTAGGGCGGCCGCCGCCCGAGGAGGCGCCCGGTGGGGTGGCCGATGACATCGACGTGCTCGTTCTCCATCGCGGTGAGGACGCGCCGGGTCAGGACGTCTTCTCCCTGGTCGAACCCCGAATGGACCGAGGCGATCACGAGATCGAGGCCGGCAAGCACCCGATTTGGGTAGCCGAGCGTGCCGTCGCTCCTGATGTCCACCTCGCTCCCGGCAAGGAGCTGGCAGGCGTGCCGCCGGTTGACCTGCTCGATATCGGCCTGCTGCCGCGCGAGGGCCTCCAGGCTCACCCTCGAAGAGTGGTCAGTGACCACGATGTACTCGTAGCCCCGGGCGTCCCCCGCCTCCGCCACGTCCTCAAGCGACTGGCGGCCGTCGCTTGCGGCGGTGTGGACGTGCAGGTCCCCCCGGATATCGGCAAGGTCGACAAGGTCGGGGAGCGCGTGGCGGAGGGCGAGTTCGACCTCGCCCCGGTCCTCGCGCAGTTCCGGGGGGACGGCCGCCATCCCGAGGAACGCAAAGACCTCCTCCTCGCTCTCGAACGTCTGCAGGCGGCCGTCCGAACAGTCCACGAGGCCGCCGGGAGCGAGCCGGTACCCCCGGGCGAGCGCCGCCTCCCCGAGGCGGTCCAGGAACCCGGCCGAGCCGGTCGCCCAGAGGAGCGCCGTGCCGCACCGGCCCGGATCGGTGAACCGGACGTTCAGCCGGGCGCCGCCGGCAAAGAACGAGACCTCCTCCCCGGTCTCGCTGACGCTCCCGTCGGCGACGGCAAAAAGACGGCGCACGAGGGCGGCCCGGTCCCCGGCGGCGACGATATCAAGCCCGTCGACGGTGCTCGCCCCCCGGCGGTAACTCCCCGCGACCGCATACTGCCCGTCGGGGAAGAGCGCTGCCACGCCCGCGAGCACGGCGTCGGCCTGCGGCCGGGTCATCCCATCCGATCTCCGGCGGAACTGCCTGATGCCGCGTTCGATCGCCGCTTCCTTCTTTGGGCCGAACCCCTTGAGCGCCCGGAGCCGGCGGCCCTTCACCGCCCGCTCCAGGTCGTCCACGGTCAGGATGCCGAGCCGATTCCAGAGGGTGTGCAGCGTCCGCGGCCCGAGGCCGGGGACACCGAGCAGTTCGACGACCGACCCGGGGACGGCGGCCCGCAGGTCGTCGAGTTCGCGAAACGACCCGGTCTCCACGATCTCCCGGACCTGCCCGGCTATCCGGGCACCTATCCCCGGGATGCGGACAAGCGCCTCCACCTCGAGTCCGGCGACCGGGAAGGAGAGCCGGTCGACCTGCCGTGCCGCCCGCTCGTAGGCCTCGCTCCGGTAGTGGTCCTCTCCCGCAATCTCAAGCAGGCGGCTCATGAACAGGAGCCGTTCGGCAACATCCCCGTTCGTGACCGGCCCTGCCGGGGTCCTCATGATCACTGGATCGTCCGCAGTACCATATAGGCGTTGACACCCGCCCGGATACCGGTGGCACCATCCAAACCCATAAACTGGCAGAAGTAAAAGAGATTGTAGCATGCTTCCTTCCACACTTGAGGATTACCTCGAAGCAATCCTCACGGTCACGGGAGACGGGGGGCGACCGGCGGGGCCGCAGGAGATAGCGGCCGCGATCGGCACCGGAGAGACGGCCGCCCGGGCGACCATCGCCTCCCTGGTCGAGGAAGGATACCTGGAGCGGATGGCGGACGACACCGTCAGGCTGACCGGGAAGGGGCTCGAGGTTGCTTCACGGGTGGCGCGGAAACACCGCGTCCTCCAGTGTTTCCTGACCGAGATGCTCGGCGTCGATGCGGATGCGGCAAGCAAAGAGGCCTGCACGCTCGAGCACGGCATCTCCGACGAGACGATCGAACGGCTCTCCTCCTACATGGACGGCGGCGCCCAGCCCCCGCCCGGGCGTGCCGGACGCTGCCGGGGGCGGGAGGCCTGCACGCTCCTTGACTGCAAGGAAGGGGATACCGTCCGGGTGGCGATGATCCGGGGGCCCCGGCGGAACCGGAGACTGCTTGACCTCGGCGTCTTCCCCGGTGAGGTCGTGCAGATCCGGCGAAAACTCCCGAACCAGTCGGTCGTCGTCAGGGTGAAAGGCTGCGACATCGCCATCAGCCCCGAGATAGCCACGTCCATCGTCGTGGAGTCATGTCCATGAGGTTTGCGCTGGTCGGCAACCCCAGCGTGGGTAAATCCCTGATCTTCAACCAGCTCACCGGCCTCGGGGTGGAGGTGAGCAACTACCCCGGGACCACCGTCGAACTGCAGCGGGGCAACACCTGTTTCCAGCGCGAGATGATCGAGCTCGTGGACCTGCCCGGGGTCTACTCGCTCGACGGGGAGTCTGACGAAGAGGTCCTGGTCCGCCGGTTCCTGGAGCAGCAGGACACCGATGCGGTCATCGCTGTCGTGAACGTCACGCGCCTCGAGCGCAACCTCTACCTCCTCCTGCAGGTCGCGGAGTACGGCCTCCCGATGGTCGTCGTGCTGAACATGGCCGACGAAGCCGCAAAACAGGGGATCGAGATCGATCCCGGCCCGATCCGCGACCTCCTCGGCGTCGAGGTGATCCTGACGGCCGCGTCGCAGGGGAAGAACATCGACCGGATCATCCCGGCGGCCCTTGCCGCCACCCGGCCGTCGAAGGTGGAGGTCCCTTACGACCACCATATCGAGGCCGCCGTCCGGAGCCTCGGGAAGATCTCTTCGGCCGACCGGAAGGAGAGCATCCGGGCGCTCCAGGGGTTCGGCGACAACCCGGACCTCCTTGAGGCGGCGCGGACGATCGCCGACGAGATCGAGTCCCGGCACCGGATGACCGTCACCCAGATCATCGCGGCCAACCGGCACAACTTCGCCCACCAGATCGCCGGCCTCACCGTCAGGGAGAAGGCGTTGCACCACGAAACCGACCCCGACAGCATCCTGACGCGGATCTTCCCGGGCATCCCGATCCTCCTTGGGATCCTTGTGGGGATGCTCCTTGTGGTCTTCATCGTGGGATCGTTCCTTGAGGAGGTGATCGTGGGCCTCTTCAACGTATTCGCCATCCAGCCTTTCCTCGCGCTCGGGCTGCCGCCGCTCGCGGAAGCGCTCGGGACGTCCGTCCTCCTCGCCCTCCAGGCGGGTCTTGGCATAGCGTTCCCGTATGTCTTCCTCTTCTACGTCATCATATCCGTCCTCGAGGACTCCGGGTACATGACCCGCGCGGCATTCCTCGCCGACAACGCCATGCACCGGGTCGGGATGCACGGCGGGGCGGTCATCCCCCTCACCCTGGCGTTCGGGTGCAACGTGCCGGCGATCATGAGCGTGCGGCTCCTGCACTCCCGCCGCGAACGCATCATCGCCTCGTTCCTGGTCACGATGGTCCCCTGCTCGGCCCGGACCGTCATCATCGCCGGGATCGTGGCGGGATTCGTCGGCATCGGGGCGGCGTTCAGCGTCTACGCCATCGTCTTTGCCCTGATCCTCGTCACGGGGCTCGTCCTCTCCCGCGTCACCCCGGGCGAGCGGTTCGGGATGATCATGGAGATGGTGCCGCTCCGCCGGCCGGACGCGCGGCTGGTGATGAAGAAAGCCTGGTCACGCCTCTCGGAGTTCCTCTTCATCGCGATGCCCCTCCTCCTCGCGGGGAGCGTCGTCCTCGGGCTGCTTGAGTTCTTCGGGTTCATGGCAATCTTTGAGCAGCTCGTGGAGCCCTACACCATGGCCCTCCTCGGCCTCCCCGGCTACTCGGCGACGGCGCTTGTCTTTGGGATCCTCAGGAAAGAGATGGCGTTTGAGACCCTTGCCATCCTTGCGGGGACCGCCGATCTCGGGGCGGTGCTTTCGTCGCTCCAGCTCTACATCTTTGCGGTCGTGACCGTCCTCTTCGTCCCCTGCCTTGCGACCATCACGGTCCTCCTGCGGGAAGTCGGCTCCCGGATCACGCTCGCGGTCACACTCTACACCGTCGCCCTCGGCCTTCTCATCGGAGGCCTTATGTACCGTATCCTGGCATAGGTACTCTGCTGATATGTATCGCTACGAAACCGGCATCCCGATGATCGACAGGGAGTTCGGGGGCCTGCGGGCCGCCTCGAACGTCCTTATCCTGGCGCCGCCCCTGACCTACGCGGAGCACCTCGCCTACCGGATGGCCTGCCCCCGGGCGGGGGAATGGACGGTCGCCATATCGACGGACGAGCGTGCAGCCGACGTCATGGGCGCGTTCCGGAAGCAGGGCGCAAAAAGGAGCCAGATCGGGATCATCGATGCGGTCACGAAGAGTTCGGTGCCGACCCTGCGTGATACGGCGAAGGCGAAGTTTGTCACGAGTCCTCTCGACCTGACCAGCATGGGGATCAAACTCTCCCGGATGGTCGAGGATATGTGGAAGGAGGGGGTGACGGCCGATCCCCCGGGGCCGATGCCCCCGCCGATCCGGCTCTGCGTCAACTCGGTCTCGACCCTTCTCATGTACGCGCGGCTGGAGGTGACCTTCAAGTTCCTCCACGTCATCACGAACCGGATGAAGAAGCTTGAGGGGATCGGCATCTATGTCCTCAACAGCGAGTCGTTCGACGAGAGGACGGTATCCACGATCAAGCAGCTGATGAACATGGTCGTCGAGGTGAGGACGGACGACGGGCGGCAGCCGGTGGAGCGGGACTTCCGCGTCATCGGCGTCCGCGGCAGGACGACCCCCTGGATCCGTTACTTCTACGACGATGGAACGCTGACGGTTGAGGAATGACGATGATGCCCTGTCCCGGAGCGATCCTGCCATGCTGACGTTTGTGGGCCTCGGTCTCTATGATCTCGGAGATATATCGGTCAAAGGGCTCGAGTGCGTCAGGAACGCCGACACCGTCTACCTGGAGTCCTACACGTCGCGGCTGATGGGGACGGACGTTGCTGAGATGGAAGCGTTCTTCGGCAAGGAGATCCGGGTGCTCGCGCGCGAGGACGTCGAACAGGACCCCCGCGATATCATCGAGCGCGCCCTCGAAGGGCGGGTGGCGTTCCTGACCGGGGGGGACCCCATGGTCTCGACGACGCACGCCGACCTTCGGATGCGGGCGGCCGCCGCCGGCGTTGCGACCTCGATCATCCACGCCTCGTCGATATCGAGCGCCGTCTGCGGCCTCTCGGGGCTCCAGAACTACCGGTTCGGGAAGTCCTGCTCGGTGCCGTTCCCCGCGAAGGGGTGGTTCCCGACGGCGCCCGTCGAGACGATCGCGGCAAACCTCGCCTGCAACCTGCACACGCTCGTCTACCTCGATATCCAGAAGGACCGCTACATGCGCATTCCGGAGGCGATCGCCCTCATCGAGGAGATGGCGGAGAAGCGCGGCATCGAGCCGCCCGCGCTCTACGTGGGCATCGCCCGGGCGGGGTCGGAATGTCCGGTGGTCGCGGCGGGGACCGGCGCGGCCCTCAAAGAGACGGATTTCGGGCCCCCGCTCCACGTTCTCGTCGTGCCGGGAGACCTCCACCCCGTGGAGCGGGAGTACCTGGAGATCTTTGCCGGACTATGACCCTTGAAGAGCAGGGGGTCCTCTTTCTCGAGGCTCTCCGCCGGACCCGGGTCGCCGTCCCGGAGGGGACGCTCCTTTACCGGGCGGCGGGGGAGGTGCTCGAGATGGCCGCCGCGTACCACAGCGACGGTATGACGTTTCTCCGGACGGGCGATCTCGTCAACGCGCTCGCCGGGTTTGCATACGGGCTCGGCTGGCTGGACGCAGGCTCGCGGCTCGGGCTGCTTGAGCCTTCTATCGCCCACCCGCCGGGCGCGGCGGGTGCGTGCATCCCCGCCGCGCTTGCCGCCCGCCTGGACGAGAAGACCCACCGCTACCAGAGGATGCTTGAGATCGCCCTCTCAGCGGTTGAGACGGGGCCGGACGAGGCGAGCCCGCTCTCTCGTGGCGCGGAGGAACTCCGTTCGACGGCGCGCTCCTGGTATACGGACGGACGAGGGCGCCTTGATGCGGGCGACCTTGCCGGCGCCCTCGCCCGGTTCAGCTACGGGTATGCCTGGCTTGACGCCGGCATCCGTGCGGGCCTCTTCCGGATAACCGGAGAGCGGGGCCTCTTTACGGTCTGAGGGAACTGCATCCCGTCGCGAGCCGGGGGTCTCATCGGATTGCGACTAAAAATCATCGTTAAATAGTAGCCACACGATACCTTATTAGTCCGATTTCGGGTAATTTTCTCCTGAAACCGCCCGGAATCCTCAAAGAACTGCGGGTGTCGATCGGGTACCGATCCGCGGCGTCCGTCCCATACCCGGGAGCGCAGAGCATGAAGAAGTCTCAGTGGAAGTGGCTGCTTGTCTCGATCAGCTTCAGCACCCTCGTCCTCGCGGGCGTCCTCTACTTCACCGTCGACGAGACGACGATCGATTATATCAGCCGTGTCAACCCGTTCTACCTGCTCCTTGCCGCTCTCCTCCACATCGCCTCGCTCGGGTTCTGGGCGCTCCGGATCCAGACGATGTCGGCGTCGCTCGGATATCGGGTGAACTTCAGGCACTGCCTGAACCTGGTGCTCGCGAACATGCTCGTTGCGGCGGTCACCCCGTCACAGGCGGGCGGCGAGCCGGTCCGGATCCACGAGCTCTACCGGGCGGACGTCCCGGTCGGGGACGCCACTGCCGTCGTCGTTATGGAGCGGATCCTTGACGGGATCGTCCTCGGGGCGTTCGGGGCCTTCGCCATGCTCTTCCTCGGCAGGTACTGGAGCAGCCTCGCCTCGGGGTTCAGCGGCATAAGTTTCGTCATGTACGCCGCCTGGGTATCCGTCACCCTCTTCGTCCTGATCTTCGTCTACTCGGTGAAGAACCCGGACTACCTCAAACGGGTTCTCAGGTGGATGTCGTGCTGGATCGACCGGCGCTGGCACTTACGGCGACTCGAGCACCTCCTGGGCACGATCGACCGGGAAGTGGACAACTTCAACCAGGGGCTCGTCAAGTTCGTGAACCACGGGAAGAGCGGCCTCGTATGGGGGTTGATCTTCACGACGCTCTTCTGGTTCTCGGAGTTCGTCATCGCCTCTCTCCTCCTCGTGGGGCTCGGGCAACCGCCGTACTTCATCGAGTCGTTCGTCGTCCAGCTCGTCATCGCCATCCTCATGATGATCCCGCTCACGCCCGGGGGCTCAGGCGTTGCGGAGCTCGGCGCCACGTCGCTCTACAGCCTCTTTGTCCCGTCATCGATCGTGGGCGTCTTCGTCCTCCTCTGGCGGCTGATCCTCTACTACCTCAACATCCTCCTCGGCCTCCTCTCGAGCCTCGTCATCGTACGGCGAGAGTACCTCGCCCGCGCCGAGAAGCAGCGGTGATTGACCCCAAGATTTAAACATCATAAGGCGCATGTCAGATGATCACATGGCTGCTCAAAGTTGCAGGGTGCAGGGCGTGTTCATGTCGGTGAGCGAGATGGGGGCAGCGCCGACTGTCGTCCTGGATGCCGGGGGTGACAGCACAATACCCATATACGTCGGGCTCTGGGAGGCGATCTCGATCAGCAACGCGCTCAACAGCGAGATGCTCCCCCGGCCCATCACCCACGACCTGATCGTCGAACTCTTCCGGAACTTTGAGATAGTGCTCGATGCCCTGCACATCGATTCTCTGGAGGAGGGGGTCTTTTACGCCAAGCTGCTCCTCCGGCAGGGCTCGCGCACCGAAGTCATGGACTGCCGGCCGAGCGACGGGATAGCCATCGCTCTGCGTTACCGGGCACCGATCATGATCGAGGATACGGTCGTAGAGTCCGCGGCGGTGAAGAAGGACGATCTCCCGAGGATGGTGGACCTGAAGGAGTACCTCTGAACGGCCGCCGGGGTGAGATGCCTGGCCCCGGAGACGGAGGTTGTTACTTCCGGCGTGCGGCGAGCTCGTCGAGCACGTCCGCCACGTCGGTGCCTGACGCCTGGAGCGCCACGAGAAGGTGGAAGAGGAGGTCGGCCGCCTCAGAGACCGTCCTCTCCGGGACCTGGTTCTTTGCGGCGAGGATGAACTCGACCGCCTCTTCGCCGACCTTCTCAAGGGATTTGTCGATCCCTTTCCGGTGGGTCAGGACGGAGCTGACGTAACTGTCGGCCGACGGGTGCTCAGCGCGGTCCTGGATGACCTGCCAGACCTCGTCGAGGATGCTCCAGTCACGCATGGACATCCTCCCGCGCCAGCACCTCACCGAGTTCGGTGTCGAAGTACCGGGAGAGGAGGAGCCGTGCTTTCTCGATGGTGCACCCGCCTTTCCCGATGGCGATGCCGAGATCGCCCTTGTTGATGTACACGGTGAGCCTCCCGTCGTCTTCCTTCTTCACACCGGCAACCTCCGCCGGCTTAAACACGTTTCTCGTGAACGATTCTATCTCGGGGGAGTATTCGACCATCTCGATGCGTTTCCCGAGGACCCGCTGCATCTTCCGGATGTTGCTTCCCTTCCGGCCGATAGCAAGGCCCATATCTCCTTCTTTTATGAGGTACACTATGCGGTCGAAGCGCTCGTCGATGATGCAGTCCAGCGCGGTCGCCCGGGTAAGAATTCGCAGCTCTTCGATATATCGTCGTTCTTTAAAACATATGGTACGTATCATTGGAGGAGTCCCCGATGGGAATGATGCGGTATAACATAGTCGCCGGGAGGATATATATCTGAGTACCGGGATCACCAGCGGCAAACCGCCGGGAACCGCTCGGGCCGCTGCGAGGCCCGCGAAGAAGCGGCCCGGGAGTTGTAGAACTCAGGCGGTCTGAAGCACTAACACTTCTGCAGGATCACCTTGATGGCCGCTCCCGCCTCGGGTTTGCCGGGGACCCGGTCCGCCGCCCAGACGCGCCCGCCGTACTGGTTCGTGAGGGTCTTGACGATGTGAAGCCCTAGACCCCTGCCCCCGGATACGGTTCTGCTCTCACGGCTGAACCGGTCGAAGATGTTGGGCTTTAGGTGGTCCGGTATGCCGATCCCCGTATCGGCGATGGAGAGCGTCACCACCTCTGCGGTCTCCATGACGGATATCTCGATCCGCACCTTCATGCCGCCGAACTTGATGCTGTTGCTGATCAGGTTGGAGACGATATGCTCAAGGAGGGGGTTTGCCCAGACCATACAGCTCCCTCCCTCGTACCTGATGTCGATGCCGGCGTAGCGCCGTATCTGGCCGCGGATGATCGCGTCGAGATCGACCGGCTCGAGGCGGATGCGGTGCTTGTTGAGCGTGTTCAAGAGCTCGACGTTCTTGATGACGTTGATCCCCTGTTCGACCGTGTTCTTGGCCCTCTGGGCGAGCTCCCCCTCTTCGCCGGAGAGCCGTTCCCGGAGCATCTCGATGACCGTTGCCGCAACCATGCTGGTGTTGTAGATGTCGGTGCCGAGCAGGTCGAGGTAGAGGATGGAGGCCTGGTTGGCCTCCTGGAGGGCCCGCTCGCGGAGAAGGTCCCGGGTGATCTCGCGGCTGACCCCGGCGGCCGCCACGATCCTTCCTTTTGGGTCGTGCAGGGGGTGCATGGTGACCTCAAACGACCGCTGCTCGCCGTGCCACACAAACGACCGTGTCTCTGCCACGACCTCTCCCGCCTCAATGACCCGGTGCGCGGCCTCGACCAGGAAGTCTGCCTCCGCCGCCGGGAAGAGGGCGTGGGGGGTCCTGCCGACGAGATCCTCCGGGACCGCTCCCGGCTCCCGGGCGCCGGCCATGAAGAACCGGGAGTAGGCGCCGTCCCGGTTGAGCGTGAAGATCGTGCAGGAGAGGGCGTCCGCGAGGACCTGCGCCTGCTCCTCCGGCACCCCGGGGAAATCCCGGAGCGGTCGAGCGTCCGGCGTGTCCTGGATCGTCTCCACCGCGCCGACCAGGCCGCCGCCGGTGTCATAGAGGGGGGCGGCCATACTGGCTACCTCCCTGCCGGATACAGGGCTCGGGCGCGTTCCGGCGATCACCTCTCCCCCTTCGCGGGCCGGGAGGCGGTAGCGCGGGTCGCCTCCGGCGTCGCTGTGGGATAGAACGTGGTCCGCAAGTGTAGGGAGCCTCTCGCCGAACAACGCTTCTCCGTGCGCGTATCCCCCTTTTCCGACGATATCTTCGGCCCGGATCCCCGTATACCGTTCCATGCTGTCGTTCCAGACGACCACCCTTCCTTCGCAGTCGAGGACCAGTGCCGGTTGCCGGAGGTGGTCGAAGATGCTCACGGGTATCCGGTTGCGATTCACGGGCTCCCTGACTTTTTTCTGGTTTAACTTCACGTGCATCACCCGGGGGCTGCTCCCGTCCCGCAAGACCGCGGGAACCCCCTCTCCTCCGGGAGGGTTCTTCGCGGCGGCAGGTACGGCGCCCCTCATATATCAGTGCTCCGGGTCCCCGGCGCTACCCCCGCGCTCCTCGTGCAACTGCCCCGGACGGTGGCGAAGGGCAGGGGCGCTGCCCGGGGACCGGGACCAACGCGCTTAAAAAATGTCTGGGATGGTCACTTAAAAGAGTGTCTAATCATACCTGTGGTAATATACTTCCCGGGGGATTTGCTATTTATATCTTGCCTGATCACCCCGGGGCAGAACATTAGGGGTTGTTACAATAAGGCGTTTTAAATGCTTAATACGGTCAAAAAACTGGTATAATCCGTCATCCAGGATTGGGTGCAGGGTCGCGAAAGCCGGCGGGCTGTGCCAGTCGCGTACTTTAATATTTGATTATTTGCAGATCATAGAGTGATGTTCGGGCGCTACATTGACACTTTTCGCCACGAGGACGGCGACATTCTGGTGGAGACCGAACGGAGCGGCGGTCTTTTGACCTACCGGCGGAACTGCGAAGGGCGGACGTTCGAGCGGATCCTGGTCTCGGAGACGGGCGAGACCGTCATCAACCCGGTCGAACCGGTCAACCTTCCCCGGGATATCACGGACCTCCTGATGATCGAGTTCTCCCCGATGCTGATCGAGCCCAGTGTCGCCCGGACGATCTACCTGAAGTTTCCCGTCGAGGTCGGCGTCTTCCTGGAGGCGGCAAAAGATATCGAGGTGCTCGACGTCTTCGGCCTCGGCACCCAGAAGTATACGCTCTACGGCCCGCCGACCAGCGGCGCCATCGCCCGCTGGTACCGGAGCGCGGTCTACCCGGAGATCCCCCCGGTCGAGCCTCTCCGCGAGGGGGTGATGGAACTCTCCATCCAGAACGCCTCCCACGAGTGGGCCGAGGTCTCGTGCGCCGTCTTTGACAGTGTCGATATGAAGATCTACTATAACGATCTCGTGGCGACCACGGCCACGATGAAGATCATCACCACGAATATGGCGGAGACGGACTTCATCGACGCCCCGCTCCTGCCTGGTATGACGCGGTCCATCGAGCTGTACACGGCACGAAAGATCCCGGTGATCAACCGGGGGTATCTCATGGAGTGGGGGTTGTCGTGACGTTCAACGTGACCGAGGTCTTCGAGATCCCCATCGGCGTCGGGTCGATCACCGTCGAGAACCTCCTGTACTTTACCGTCATCCTCATAGTCGGGTTCGCCGCCGCGAAGACGGTCTCAACAAACGTCCGGAGAGCCCTCATGGAGCGGCTCCCGAAGAGCGAGCGCGAGTTGCTCGTGAAGCTGGTCTACTATGTCATCGTCCTCGGGGCGCTCGTCATCGCTCTCCCGCAACTCCAGTTCGACCTCTCCGGCCTCCTGGTGGCCGGGGGCATCGTCGGTCTCGTCATCGGGTTTGCGAGCCAGAGCGTCGTCTCAAACCTGGTCTCGGGCCTCTTTCTCATGTTCGAGCACCCCATCAAGATCGGCGACGGCATCAACGTCGCGGGCGTCAGCGGCAGCGTCGAGGATATCCGGATCCTCTCGACGATCGTCAAGACGCATGACGGGGTCTTCACCCGGATCCCGAACGAGAAGGTCTTCACGTCAAATATCACGAACTACGTCCATAACGCCGCCCGCAGGTTCGAGTACCAGATCAGCATCCGCTACGAGGACGATGCAGACGAGGCGATACGGATCATCAAAGAGGTCATCTGGACCCACCCGTTTGCGCTCAAAAGCCCGTCCCCGTCGGTCTTCGTCGACAATTTCGGTGACGACGGCGTCAACCTGACGGCCTACATCTGGGCGCCGGCCCGGAACTGGTGGGATGTCAGGACAAGCCTCCTCTGGCAGATCAAGCAGAAACTCGAGGAGAACGGCATCGAGATGCCCTACCCGCAGCGGACCGTCTGGTTTGCGGACGGGCTCGAGGTGAGGAGCCGGGCGGGCGAAAAGAACGGGAAGGAGGAGTAACCTCTTTTTTAGACCCGGTGCACCTTCCCCGCCCCGCCCGGCCGGAAGGAGGCCGGGTACCGCTCTGCGAGTTCCGCGATTTTGTCGGTGCAGTGGGACGCCGAGAGGTACGCCACCCCGGCGAGGGCCTCGATGTCTTCATCGCTGACGGTGTGCAGCCCGCCGATGACGCCCCACACCGGCCCAACCCGCGCAATCCTCTCGATGATCCGGCTGATGTGGGGGTGTGCGCACCCCGTGACGACCAGGTAGCCGCCCGGCATACGGATCGCGAGCGACTGTTCGCGGCGATGCGCCTCGAGCGGGCCGGTCACCGCGATACCGTCGGCGATCTCCGTCCACTCTCTGACGATCCGGGGCTCGGTGTACTCCCGGATCAGCGAGAGCGTCTTTTCCGAGAAGGTGTCGTGGACGTAGACCTCAATCGATGGATTTGCCGCGAGAATCGCCGCGATGCCGCCGATATGGTCGTGGTCGTCGTGGGAGACGACGAGTTTCCTTATGGACGCGGGATCGATGCCGAGCGCCTGCATGTTCGCGAGAAGGACATCGCCGCGCTCCCCGGTATCGAAGAGCAGCCCTGCCTCCTCTACCAGGCAGGAGAATCCCCAGTCCGTGGTGAGACCCCTCCGGCAGGGGATGTTGTTGTAGACCTCGATGATGGTGGGCATCAGAAGAGACTCCACCTACCGGGTCTTTCCTCCGGAGCGATTATGCTTCCCGATGGGGCAGGCCGGGCCCGCAGATGAAAAAAGAGAGTTCGCGGGAGGACTACGCGATGACGTAGGAGATGGAGACGCTCGCGGTCACGTCGATCTCGCCGACTTCGAGCGGGGTCGGGACGGCGCCGCCCGCTGCCTTCTCCATGTTCATGTAGCGGTTGTCGTAGGCCATGGGCACGTAGTTGTTCCCGACGCTGACGTCCTTGACGTCGACGATCGTCTTGCCGAGGGCCGCGGCGACCACGTTCGCGTCGCCCCGCGCCTGCGCAACCGCGGCGTTCAGGGCCTGCGAGCGGAACTCCTGCTGCCTGGCGTCGCTTAAGGTGAACGCAAACCGGTCGACCCGGTTCGCGCCGCTCGCGATAGCAAGGTCGACGATCTCACCGGCGCGGTTCACGTCGTTTAACGTGACCTCAAGGGTGTTGATGACCCGGTAGTACTTGACCTTCGACGTTGTCAGGCCCCGGTTGTCGCTCTCGGTCACCGGGATGATGTTGTAACCGGCGGTCCGGATGTCCTTCGCCGGGATGCCGGCGTTCTTGAGGGCGTTGATCACGGCATCCATTCTCTGGGCGTTCTGCTGCTGTGCGACTTTCGCATCGGCGTTCTCGGTCTCGACCGCGAAGACGATGACGGCCTGGTCGGGCGTGGTCGTCACCTTGCCGGTGCCGGAGACATGGATCAGTTTGTCCCTGGACTCCTCAGACTGCTCTGCGGTGACGTTCCCGATCACCGCAGCGCAGAGGACCATCAGGGCGATCCCCAGAAGTGCTGTCTTTCCTCGCATGGTAGCTATCTCTTGATTCGGTGGAAATAAATATCTTGCTTTAACTACGGGAATTTTCGTAGTGTTAACCGTGCTGATTTCAAAAATATCCGTTTTCTGTGCCGATCCCCCGTTGCCGCCGGGCAGTCCTCACTCCTCGTCAGTCTCCGGCGACCACCCGAGCGCCGCCACCAGGCGGGCGATCAGGACCGCGATATAGATGGTCCCGCTCACCGTCTCGAGCAGGGCGAGCGACCGGGCCTGGTTGGTGATGGGGGTGATGTCGCCGTAGCCGAGCGTTGCAAGGGTGACGAAACTGAAGTAAATGAACTCGGGGAACGTGAAGGCGCCGTCCGGGCTGTACACGGACTCGGCCGTGAACGACCCGGGATGGAGGCTCTCGACGAGACTGTAGGCGGTCGCCCAGGTCAGGCCCATGAGGAGGTAGACGGAGACTGCGCCGTAGACGGTGTCGGTGGTGATCCGGCGCGTCGTGAGCACCCGGGAGAGGACGATGAGGGCCGTGAAAGCGTAGAAGAAGACTGTAAAGGCGCTCCCGGCGTTGTTAAGGGCAGGGATCCCGGTGACGAGGTAGAGCCACCCGAGGAGGAAGGCGGGGACCGCGAGGAGGCTGGCGATCACGATCTGCCGGCGGCGGTTGCTCACCGCGTAGATGCCGGTGATCAGGATGATGGACGAGAGCACCGTCAGGGCGACCGGGCCGGTCGGCCCTGCAACCACGTAGGGGTAGACGACGAGCAGGAGGACGAGGGATGCCAGGAGGTAATGGAACTGCATCGCCCTGGCGCGGGCGAGAAACCGGGCAAGGGGGCTCACTCTTCGGGTCAGGTCAGCGTTGTATGGCCGGCCCCCTTCATCAGGGTTTCGATCGCGGCCTGCACCTCCCGGGCGGACTGGTAGCGGCCGGCGGGATCCCGTGCGAGGCACGTGAGGATGACCCCATCAAGCCACGCAACCTCCTCCCTGATCGCCGACGGGGGGACCGGCTCCTCGTGGAGGACCGCCCCGGCAAACCCGGCGAGGTCGTCGCCGGCATAGGGGATCCTCCCGGTCACCAGCTCGTAGAAGACGGCGCCGAGCTGGTAGATATCGGTCCGGGCATCGGTCCGCCCGAACCGGCTCGGGGCGACCTGCTCCGGGGCCGCATACGCGAGCGTGAACCCGGCGGCCGCGGTTTCGCGGGTCTCCGTCGGTCTCGTGCTCATGCCCCAGTCGGCGATCTTCGGGACGAGGTCGTCGGTGAGGAGGATGTTCCCGGGCTTGATATCCCGGTGGATGACACCCTGCCCGTGGGCATAGGCGAGCCCGGCGGCGATGCCTGCAGCGATCCTGGCCGCGGTCTCTCCCGGGAGGGGTTTTTCCAGGTCCCCGAGGCTCCGGGGCAGGTACTCCATCTCGACGAAGGGGACCGGGAGGATGTTGACCGAGTAGACCTCCACGATGTTTGGATGGACGAGGTCTTCCCAGACCCGCATCTCCTTCATGAAGGTCTTTCCGGTCGCTTCGTCGTAGGCGACCGGGATCTTCACCGCTACGCTCCGACGGTCGTCACGCCTGACCGCCGAGAAGACCTGCCCGAGCCCGCCTCTCCCGACGAAGGCGACCCGGTCGTAGCGGCCTGCAAGTTCGGGCGGGAACCCGGCCGGGTGGGCGGGGAGAGTCCGGTGCGCGCCGGGGAGGACGGTCGCGGCCGGGTCCGGTTCCGGCGGCCTTTTCAGGTGCCAGGCGAGCGCCGCGCCGCCGGCGACCAGGAGGAGGGCGAGCCAGGGGAGCCAGCCCTGCCTGCCCGGGTCGGGGTTCTTCCCGGCGGGGGCGCCCATGTCCGGTGCCGCCGTCTGCGGGGCCCCGGGGGTGGCGGCGGACGTGGGGGTCTCTCCGGGTTCGGGCCGGTCGGTGGGCGCCGCTCCCGGTGTCACCTGCTCTTTCTTCGGGCCGGCGTTTTTCCCGGGATTGGAGACGACATCGTCGTTGGATCCCCTGCCGGCGGCCTCGATACCCCGGGGGTCGGCGTTCGCGTGCTCCGGGGGCCCCCCCGCTCCCGAGACGACGGTGACGAGGAGGAAGGCGGAGAGGAGGAGAAGGATGGCGACCTTCTGCCCCGCCCGTTCAGGCTTCATCCGGCGGCGGCACCCCCCCGGGGAGGACGAAGACGAGGGTCGCCCCCTGCGCCCCTTTCCCGAGTTCGACGAGATCCCCGTCGTGGAGTTCCCGCTGCGTGCCCCGGTCGAGCGGCGCGCCGTTCACGAAGGTGCCGCCGGTGCTGCCGCGGTCCTCGATGAGCCAGGCGTCGTCCCGCCGGACGATCCGGGCATGCGGTCTTGAGACGCGGGTGACCGCCGCGTAGTCTTCGCCAAGGACGATCTCCTGCCCGGACCCTTCACGCGCGCCCGGGTCCGAGCGGCCTACAGCGATGGTGTCGTGCCGGAGCGGGAAGACCGTGCCGTCCTCCGCCCCGCCAAGGAGGATGACGACCGGGGGCTGCCCGGCGAACTCACCCGAGAACGCCTCCCGAACGCCGGCGAGTTTCTGTGCGAGCACGGCATCGGTGAGCGTCAGTTTCAGGTTCGCAAACAGCCCAAGGCTCCTCGTGATCGCCTCGAGGCCCCCGGGCACGAGCGAGTACTTCCAGACCGGGTGGATCCCCCTGGCGGTCGGGCGGGAGAGGCCGGCCTCTTTCCGGACGACCCCGATGCTCATGAGCCTGTCGAGGTGTTTCTTCGTGTTCTCGTAGCTCGTCTCGATCTCGGATGCTATCTGCCGGACGTCTTTTGGCCTCCGCGCGATGACCCTGAGTATCTTCAGGCGCGTGCCGCTGCTCAGCACGTCCAGGTATTCGGAGAGTTCCTGCAGGTCGTCGGTGTCTGTATCGAGTATAAGTGTCCTTGAATCGTCGTCGCTCTCCATACGCTCTCCTCTCCGGCTCCGTTGCTGTATGGTTTTCACGAGATCTCTGATGAAGGTTATGCACTCCGCCGGTCGTGCCGGGTGCTCCGGCACGGCGTACCGGCTGGCCCTGTCCCGGTCACTGCCCGGGACGGCACGACCGGATGCCCGGTCATTCTTTCTCACCCGCTCTGGATCATGTTTTATACGAGAGGAGAGTGATCGGGGGGGCATGCCTGGAGCTATCGATGCGATGCAGCAGCGGGCGGTGATGGTGGAGATCGAGGAGATGATCCAGTCGATGCCCGACTACGGCGACGTCAGGGAGGTGCTCCGGTCGCTGGACTTCATACCGGAACGGGATAATGCCGACGTCGCGATCTGGGTCCAGCCCGACCTCAAGATCTTCGTCCTGCTCCGGATGAACCTCGGGGGCGGGTATGCGTGCTACAAGGTCGCCGCCTACGATGACCCGGGAGGCCGGGGAGGGGAGTTCGCCGGCTACATCGCCCGGTGAACCCTCCTCTCCGGAGAGATCCATCCCTGCCTCATCCCGGCCGCCCGCGGGTCAGGTTTATCTGGACGTGTGCGGTATGGTCCCTCTCATGCAGAGACAGGTACCGATTGACCGGGAGGAGCAGGAGGCGATGAAGGGCCGGGTCCGGGAGATCATCACCACGAACCCTGCCTACGACGGGATCCGGGCGGGTCTCGAGCGACTCGGGTTCCAGGCGAAAGAGGACAATCCCGCCCTTGCCCTCTGGGAGAACCGCGAGCACGAACTCTTCGTGATGGTCCACATGGACCCGGACACCGGCAGGCTGCGGGACTATGAGGTGAAGACGTTCGAGGAGATGGAGGGGTTCGAGTAGCCCCGGGTCACGCCCCGCCCGGCGGGTCCGCAAAGAGCGCGACGTAGCCGCCGATGAGGACGACGACGAAGACGAGAATGTAGATCAGGAGCGCAAGCGTCCCTGAAAAGAGGGTGAAGACCCCGATGCCCGTCATCTCACCCACGAGCGCGAAGAGCCGGAAGATGAAAACGACCGTGAAGACGGCGCCGACGGCGCTAAAGAAGGGTCCCGGCAGGTTCAGGGGGAAGACGAGGGTGCCGAAGAGGTCGCCGACCAGGAAGATTGCCGCGATCAGGATGAGGAACCCGACGTTGACGTTGAGCAACTCAACCACGCGAAGAAAGGCCGGGGACTGGACGTAGGCGCCGGCGATGATGTTCAGGACGCCGAGCAGGATCAGGAATACGATGATCCCGGTGAGCCTCGATACGAGGACGCCGGCGAATGACTCTTTCCTGCGCTCGCCCATACGATCCCTCCGGGGGAGGAAGGGCGCTCCACCTTTATGGAGCTGTCGGGGGTCCGGCCCGGTACCGCAACGTTCATCTATCTCCCGGCCGTGATCACTTCCTGGAACGCGGTAATCGTGAAATTCGCAACCTTCACCTCCTGTTCCGGGAGGCTTGAGGCCACATCGTCCAGAAACGAGATGACCGCCCTCCTTGCACGGCTGCTTGCCCGAGCGGCGCCGGACGAGATCGATATCATCTGCTACTTCACGCTCGGTGCAATCGCCCCCGGATACAGCGGGGTGAACCTCGGCATCGGGGACCGGACAGCGGCGGCGGCTATCGCCCTTGCAACCGGGACCGACCCTGCATCCGTCGAAGCGGCGGCCCGGGAACTCGGGGACTACGGCGACGCCGCCGCCCGGCTGACCGGGAGGCCCGCGGAGGGGCTTGCCGGGTTCTTCCCGGCCGCCGGACCGCTCACGGTCGCGGCCGTCCACCGCGGCTTTATGGAGATCGCCCGGGCATCGGGGCCGGGTTCGGCCGAGAAGAAGACGAAGACCCTTGCCGCGATGCTCGCCGCCGCGACGCCGCCCGAGCGGCGTTACCTCACCCGGCTCGCCACCGGAGAGATGCGGCTCGGCGCCGGGGATATGACGCTTCTTGATGCGCTCGCGGAGGCGTTCCTGGGATCGAGGGGCGAGCGCCCGCCTCTTGAGCACGCCTACAACATATCCTCCGACATCGGCTACGTGGCCCGGACGCTCCAGGAGGGGGGCCTCGCGGCGGTGGAGGCGATATCCGTCACCCTGCACCGCCCCGTCAGGCCGATGCTCACACAAAGGGTCGCCCGGCTATCGGAGATCCCGGAGCGGATCGGTTCCCGGGTCATCGCCGTCGAGGAGAAGTACGACGGCGAACGGGTCCAGGCACACAAGGACGGCGACGACGTCACCCTGTTTTCGCGGCGGCTGACCGACGTCACCCACCAGTATCCCGACATCGTCCGGAGCATCCGGGGGTGCGTCACGGCCGATACGGCCATCCTCGACGGCGAAGCGGTCGCGTTCGACCACGAGACCGGGACCTACCGCCCCTTCCAGACGCTTATGCGGCGGCGCCGGAAGCACCGGGTCAGGGAGGTCGCGGGCGAAATCCCCGCGACCTACCGGGTCTTTGACCTCCTCTACGCGAACGGCGACTCATACCTCCGCCGGAGTTACCCGGACCGGCGGGCGGCGCTCGAGGCGGTCCTCTCCCCGGACGAGCGGATCTCCCCCGCGGGCCGCACCGTAACGGAGGATCTCGACGGGATCACGGAGTTCTACCGTGCCTGCATCGAGCGGGGGCTTGAGGGGATCGTCTGCAAGTCGTGCGCAGAAGACTCGTTCTACCGCGCGGGGGCGCGGGAGTGGCAGTGGATCAAGTGGAAGAGCGACTACGCTCCAGATCTCTCCGATACGCTCGACCTCGTCGTCGTCGGCGCCAACGCCGGGCGGGGGAAGCGGGCCGGGACCTGCGGTTCGGTCCTCTGCGCCGCCTACAACCACGAGGAGGACATCTTCCAGACGGTCTGCGCCATGGGGACAGGGTTTACGGACGCCGATCTCGCCGACCTTCACCGGCGGTTCGCCGGCGCGAGGGTGGACCGGCAGCCGGCGCGGGTGATGGTGACCCCGCAGGCGGCGCCCGACTTCTGGTTTACGCCGGCACAGGTGGTGGAGGTGCTGGGGCTTGAGATCACTGAAAGCCCGGTCCACACCTGCAACTGGGACCCGGAGCGGCGGCGGGGGCTTGCCCTCCGGTTCCCGCGGTTCGTGCGGTGGCGGGACGACAGGAGTCCCGAGGCGGCGACGACGACCGCCGAGGTCGCGGCCATCTTCCGCCGCCGGCGGGGGGTGTAAGGTATGGAGAGGCTCCCCGGGATGACCAACCTTGAGGTCGCGGCGATCCTCTCCGAGGTCGCCGACCTCCTCGAGATCCAGGGCGTCCGGTTCAAGCCGCAGGCCTACCGGCGGGCGGCGCAGGCGATCGAGACCCTGCCGGAGGATATCGCCGACGTCGCGCGGGAGGAGCGCCTCGACGAGATCCCCGGGGTCGGCAAGGGCATCGCCGGGAAGGTCCGCGAGATCGTCGAGACCGGGAGCCTGGCCTACTTAGCGTCCCTGCGCCGCGAGCTCCCGGTGGGCGTGCAGGAACTCACCCGGATCGAGGGGATCGGGCCGAAGAAAGCGGCCGTGCTCTCTCGCGAGCTCGGCATCCGGTCCGTCGACGACCTGGAGGCGGCGGCAAAAGCGGGCCGGATCCGCGACCTTCCCGGGTTCGGGGAGAAGACCGAGCAGAACATCCTCGCGGGTATCGCGATGAGCCGGACGGCGAAGAAGCGGCACCTGCTCGGGTATATCCTCCCGGTCGCCCGGGAGATCGAGGAGCGGCTCGCGGGGCTCGCCTCGGTCCGGCAGGTGAGCCTCGCGGGCTCGATCCGCCGCATGAAGGAGACGATCGGGGATCTCGACATCCTCGCGACATCGACGCGCCCGGAGGAGGTGATGGAGGTCTTTTCCACCCTTCCCGGGGTCACGCGGGTCCTTGCCCGGGGGACGACGAAGACCTCGGTGGTGCTCGCGACCGGGGTCCAGGTCGACCTCCGGGTGGTGGAGGAGGGGCAGTTCGGGGCCGCGCTCCAGTACTTCACGGGGTCAAAGGAGCACAACATCGCTCTCCGGAGACTCGCGATTGCGCGGAACTGGCGGCTCAACGAGTACGGGCTCGTGGATCTTGCGAGCAACCGCATGGTCGCGGGGGAGGACGAGGCCGGGATCTACCGGGCGCTCGGCCTTGCCTGGATCGAGCCGGAACTCAGGGAGGACCGCGGCGAGATCGAGGCCGCCCGGGCCGGGACCCTGCCCGACCTCGTCGGCTACGGTTCGATCCGGGGCGACCTCCACGTCCATACCCGGTGGAGCGAGGGCGCCCACTCCGTCGGCGAGATGGCGGAGGCCGCGGCGGCGCTCGGCTACGAGTACATCGCCGTCTGCGACCACGCAGAGACCCTTCATATCGCCCGCGGCCTCTCCCCGGAGCGCCTGGCCGACCAGGTGCGCGAGATCGAGCGGATCAACCGCGAAGGCGGCAGCAGCGTCACCGTCCTCTCCGGCACCGAGTGCAACATCGGTATGGACGGCAGGATCGACCTCCCTGACAGCGTCCTTGCCGACCTCGACGTGGTGGTGGCGAGCGTTCACTCGGGGTTCAGGCAGCCCGAGCGGGAGATGACGGAACGTGTCGTCACGGCGATGCACAACGACCACGTCGACATCATCGGCCACCCGACGGGAAGGATCCTCCTTGCGCGGGAACCCTACCGGATCGATCTCGCCGCGGTCTTTGAGGCCGCGGCGGCGCTCGGCGTCCTCTTAGAGATCAACGCCTTCCCCGGCAGGCTGGACCTCTCCGATGTCAACGCCCGCTCGGCCCGGGAGGCGGGCGTCCGGTTCTCGCTCGGTTCGGACGCCCACAGCCGCGAGAACCTCCGCTACATGGAGCTCGGCGTCGCGACCGCCCGGCGGGGATGGCTCACGGCGGACGATATCGCGAACACCCGCCCGCTTGCGGGGTTGCGGAGGTTCCTGCGGCCGTGACGGGGTCGGCGCACGTGTAGACCATGTGATTCCCGCTTCACACCCGCAGATGAGGATGCACGATACGGCGAAAATAACCCGCCGATACTGCCGGCAGACGGCATTCGTCCCCCACCCGGGTGGAGGGCCTTCTGCCTGCCTTCTTTGTAACCCGCCCCTCCCTCTCACCCGGCGCTGACGAGGTCCACGAGCCGGATATCGAACGTCAGGGGCTGCCCGGCCAGGGGATGGTTCGCGTCCAGCGTCACGGTCGACTCCGAGACCTCGCTGACGACGACGATGGCCGCCCTGCCGTACGGCTGCTGGACCTGAAGGTGCTGGCCCGGTTCAGGGTTGATCTCCTCCGGGAACAGGTCCCGGTCGACCGTGAGCACCATGTCCTCGCGGTGGGGGCCGTAGGCCTCTTCGGGCGGGATCGTGGCGGTCTTCGTCTCGCCCGGCTCCATACCGACGACGGCCTGCTCGAACCCCGGGATGACCTGCCCTCCGCCGATGGTGAACTCGAGGGGCGCCCGATCGCCGGATGTATCAAAGACCGTACCGTCCTTCAGTTTCCCCGTGTAGTGCACCCTGACGGTGTCACCTTCTTTTGCCTGTACCATGCTGCTTCACCGCCGGGGTGGTAAAACCGGAATCCTATTTATGCATGCCGGCCGGGCCCGGATCACCGGCGTTCGCGTATTCTTCCGGTATTCCGGGGTTTTTCCGGGGACCTGAACCGCGGCCGGGGGCTCGGGGGTCCCCGCCCTTCTGGACGGCGTGCAGGACCCCCATGACGCCCAGCACGTCGTAGCCGGGCGTCCGGTCGATCGTGAAGTCATAGTGCTCCCCGATGTAGTCGAGGAGTGCGCGGTTGACCGGCCCGCCGATCGGGGGCACGTGGAGTTCCATCTCGATGCGGCGCACCCCATCGAGGTCTTCTGGCCGGATCGACCACTCCGCCCTTCGCAGTCGCACTTCAGGAAGTCGCATCCGCCGATCATCCCGGCGAACTCCCCGAGGGTCCGGGTCGCCACGGTGAGGGTCCTGCTCCCCCAGGTGATCCGCTCTGTGCCCCCGCCGCCGAGCGCCCCGCCGACCACCGTGACGCAGGCGCCGTTCGCCCTGACGTTCTCCTGCAGCGCCCCGGTGAGGACGGGTTCGACCGCGAGGACCCGCCGTGACCGCCGGGCGGCGCGGATGCAGAAGGCGCCGACGTTCGCCCCGATATCCAGGACGATATCCTCCGGCCGGATGTCGTCGAACCGGTACTCGCCGACGACGTAGACGGCGTCGGCCTCATCGGGCATCCTCCTGAAGGTCACGCCGTCGGGGGTGGTGACCGTAGGGGGAGGACCGGGGTTTTGGTACATTGCTCCTGATAGCGTTGGGATCTCCGCATATATGGGCGTTCCTCCGCCCGGTCGCCGCGGCGCTTCGCCTCAACGGAACCCCTGCGCTCTCCCGCCCCGGACCGCCCGGGAGGCTCCGATTCATGCTCTTTTATCTCTGCGGGGTTGAAGGGGCAGAGCGGGAAGACCCCCTGCGCAAGCTGGGGGATGGGAGCGGAGCCCCTTCGTTTTGTTTCGTCGAATAGGGAGAGGGTGTTACCACCCTCCCCCCTTCCAGGAACCGTACGTGCCCCTTTCAGAGCATACGGCTCGCGCATTCCGCTACCCCGTTTGGGGCGGCATCGTACCAAAGGTTCTTCT
>Ga0208041_1000798_pt1 | contig 25673 bp, 28 predicted proteins | sample AD_SCU002_MetaG_FD_184453 | JGI IMG/M metagenome (GOLD analysis project Ga0208041, IMG submission 184453) | Active sludge microbial communities of municipal wastewater-treating anaerobic digesters from China - AD_SCU002_MetaG (SPAdes) (version 2) | ecosystem: Engineered > Bioreactor > Anaerobic...
TAACTGGTTTACTAAAACTTAAACTTTGACCATCATCTAAACCAACTTTTATGGTATAATCTATAGTATTAATATGGTTGTCTTCTGCTTCTGGAGTGGCTGTCGCTGAAATAACTTTTGGAAGCATCAATTGCCCACTCCATCCAGCTGGTCCAGTTATTGTTGTATCTTGTGGAAAAACAACCTGCATTTGGTTTGCATTTTGTGCGTTAATAGTAAGATCGTTACTAATTTGTGCTTGATTTCCGCTTGCTACAAATGTAACGCTTGGATTACTTGCAGTTGCTGGTATTTCAATATCTCTTGCATTAGGATATTCAGAAATATTAAGATTACCTGATGCAGGAATACTTACTTCTGTTGCTTTTTCTTTTAATAATCTATTTTTAATTTCCTCGACAAGGGCTGCATTTGGTGTAATTTTAATTTGTTTTTGATCTTCGCTAAGAATTACCGCTAAGCTCATATCTCCATAATTTACTGTCTTTGGAGAAGATAAATCAAGCTCCTCCACTGTGATGACTCTATTATTATATGATCCCTCTACGGTAAATTTGTCTCCGACTCTTTGAATGTGAAGACTGTTGCCTCCATCTGTTATGAAAGCAGGGTCGGTATTCAAAGTCTCATTTGAAGAAAAAATATACTCACCTTCACTTCTACTTGCGGTTATTGTTTTTCCGCTTTGACTTGATGCACTTAACGAAAAAGGAGCATCACTTGCTAAAATTCTATTAAAATAGGCGTCTGACAACTCCTTTGAGATAGCAAAAGTTGCTGTTGTTACTCCGCTATCATTATTTATATTTAGTTCAACTTCTGCTTCGCTATTAGTTTCTATAAAATCTAATATCAATCCTGTTGCAGCGTTTCCACTGAAATTATAAGTTGAGCCATATTGAAAATCTATAGTCCAATTATCTCCAGCTCTTGTTAAATTTAAATGGTTGCTAGTCCCTGTAAAATTAAAATTCAAAGTATTCAAAACATCATTAGCAGTTACATTATATGTTTCTACTTCCTCTCCAATATTTCTAGTTATTTCAATATTTAACCCATTAACATTTATTACCGTGTCTGTGCCAGCAAAAACATTGCCAGTAAAAACGCTATTTACAAATAGGAAAGCTCCTAGCGTTATAAATCCAATCTTCTTATACATATTTTTATTAAAATTATTATTTTTATTCATTATACTATATTTGCTTGAAAAGTCCATTTTTTTATTCTTTTAATTATAACAGATGCTCTTTTCCAAACAGGCATTCTCCTGCTTCATTACATAGTTTAATCTTGTAATAAAGCCCATTTTTAATTTCTAATCTACTTAATGATTCTTTATTAAATTCATTAAAAGGAAAAGTTAAATTATTTGTATAATTCTCAGACTCTTCTCCATAATCAATCTGTATAATAAAATCATTTTCTATAAGTAGTTCTCTTGATTTAATTTCATTAACTTCATTTAAAATTTCTTCGAATAATTCTTGTCTTTTATCAACCTCTGGTTCACTGTTTTGCAGAGCTTCAAAAACTTGATCCCCCTCTTTAGGAAAAACATCATTAACAACTGCATTGAAAATAATGTAGCCATCATTTGGTCTATAACCAGGCTCTATATCTCCTAAATTAAAGACTAATCCTTTTTCTGAAACATCTACATTAATATCAACTATTTCGTATTTTGAACCATCGTAATTTTTGTACCATTTGGCAGTATTCTGAAATTCTATTGATTCAACTGAATTTATTTGAATATTTGCACTTGTAACATAATCCTCAAAATCATCTGCTGATAACTTTGATGTTAGTTCAAAGTTATTTGATGGTGAGTCAGAAGATAAATCTATACTAACCTTAGCGTTTTTTGCAACCTTATCACTTGAATTATGATAATAAACAGAAAATCTTAATTCGTCGTTTGCATTAACATTTGTTAAGTTTGTAGTCCAATTCTGAGTTCCAGCAGCTTGAGTATGATTTCCTAATCTTAATGGATGGTCAGCAGAGCTTTTATTAAACGCACCCTTCTCTCCTTTTACTTCCTCAAAATATGATCCTACTTCTACCTTTACTTCATTAAATCCTTGAAGTTCTGTTTCATTAACATTTGTGAAGGATATAAGGAAAAGGTAGGTGTCTTCTTTAGATAAGTTGTATTCAAATGTATTTTGGCTTCCCTTGTAAACTACATTTTTGTCTTTGTTTAATACAATAGTTCCTGCTGAACCTTGGCCCATTGTAAAGTTTAGCTTGATTTTGTTTAAGCTAACTTTAGATACATTAATGTTTGAAACATCTCCTGGTTTTGTAGTAAATGCTGTTTTTTGACTTTCATATGTTTTTGAAGAGTTTTCAAGTGTAATTGAGTAAGAGTATGTTTCTCCTTTTTTAAGAGAAGAAGTATCAAGTTCAAATACATATGGAATATCTTGTTCAAATGTTCCTTCTTTTGAACTAGTTAAAGCAACTAAATTACTACTATCAAATATGTTTAAAGTAGCCTTGTTAACGAATATGTCTTTGTGACCAGTTGATGCAATTTCAAATGAAACAATACTTTTGTCTTGTTTTTCAGTAAAAGACATTGTTTTTAAGTTTGGCATATCAATAGTCATACTTGTTTTAAAACTTAATTCTTGTCCATACTGACATCCTGTTTCATTACATGCTTTTGTTCTAAAGTAGTAAGTTGTGTTTTCGTCAAGATTAGTTAAGTTAGCTTTAAATATTGATTCAAATGGATCAAATTGAGCTTCTTTAACATCTGTATATGTTCCTGTTTCTTTTCCATATTCAAAAGATAGTGAAACATTACTTGAGTTGCCGCTACTTAAAAGCTTACCTTTGATCAAAGCTGCTGTATTAGTAATATCCTCTGCTGCCATGGTTTCAATTTGTGGAAGAGTGATTTGAGGTACTTCCTCAAAATATGATCCTACTTCTACCTTTACCTCATTAAATCCTTGAAGTTCTGTTTCATTAACATTTGTGAAGGATATAAGGAAAAGGTAGGTGTCTTCTTTAGATAAGTTGTATTCAAATGTATTTTGGCTTCCCTTGTAAACTACATTTTTGTCTTTGTTTAATACAATAGTTCCTGCTGAACCTTGGCCCATTGTAAAGTTTAGCTTGATTTTGTTTAAGCTAACTTTAGATACATTAATGTTTGAAACATCTCCTGGTTTTGTAGTAAATGCTGTTTTTTGACTTTCATATGTTTTTGAAGAGTTTTCAAGTGTAATTGAGTAAGAATATGTTTCTCCTTTTTTAAGAGAAGAAGTATCAAGTTCAAATACATATGGAATATCTTTTTCAAATGTTCCTTCTTTTGAACTAGTTAAAGCAACTGAACCTGTGCTATCAAATATGTTTAGAGTAGCCTTGTTAACGAATATGTCTTTGTGACCAGTTGATGCAATTTCAAATGCATAAAGAACCTTATTCTCCTCCTTTTGGTTAAAAGAAAAATCTTTAATAGTAGGTGCTGGCACTAAGTCCTTTTCAAAATGAATTGTAAACTTATACCATTTATCACCTTTTTGAAGATAATATGTAAAATCACCCTCTTTTTCTTGGTCAAAAAATACAGTTGAAGTTTTTACACTAATAGTTTTCCCTTCATTATTTCCAATTTCATAAAGTGGTGAATACGAAAAACTAATACCCGGAACATAGTATTCATGATATATCTTACCATCAACCTCTTTGGCGTTTCCTGTTTTGCTAGCTGTAACAGTTTCAACTCCAGAAAGAGATATTTCCGCACTATATTCTAAGTTATCAAATAAAACAGTGTAGATATATTCGCCCTTGTCCTCAATTGATATGTTTAGATCACTCACTGTTTCAAAAGTATTACTCTCCTTTGCTCTTCTTTTAATTTCAATTGCATTTGTTAAATCTATAACCTCCCCGTTTTCATTTAAAAGCTCATACTCCCTTCTAACCCCTATTCCATCTATAATATATTTTCTTAAAGAAAAAGTGGCTTCTTCTTTGGCAAAAACTTCAGGGATCTCAAATTGACCTGAAACTTCATTTCCTGCTACGTCTTTTGCTAAAAGAGGTATATTATCTTGGTTTCTTATTGTCGCAGCTTCTGGGCCATCAATTTCTATGGCAAACTCAGACTCATTTTCAGCCATTATAATCTTAACTGTTGTATCCCCGTATATTAATGAGTACTCGTTTTTATCCCTAAAAACATCAATGCTTACAAGAGACATTCCTCCTTTCTTAACTTTAACATGCCAGCCATAATATGTTTTTGACATGCTAGTGTAATATCCTTTGTATAAAAGAGCATAAAGATCGCTTCTTAGCTCTACTTTTAAATAAGATAAGGCTTCATCCGCAGTTAACTTATAGGTATCAACCTCATTATTGTTATAACTTTGTATGTCTAATTTAGGACCTATTGTATCTATATAGCAAGAACTTGCTTGGCCATCTAATAGTTGCGCATTATTAATTAGAATACTTTCAAGTTCTGTTCCATTTGCATCTTTATCAAAAATAATAGTTCTTTTAAATTTAAAACTATTATTACCTATTTTAGTAGCTAAGCTATTTTGAACATCATTATTTGTTCCTTGAGAATTTATAGAAATGCTTGCAGAAGAAACAGGATTACCTTCTTTAATAATTTTAATATAATAGTCTCCTGCCATTAATTTAGAGTGTCCGCTAATTTCTTCTGTTAAAGCTTCGTCTCTATAATATTTAATTTTAAAACCTTCTTCGGCTGCTTCTACTTTTGATGTAGAAATAATAAACAAACAGGCCACAATAAGAAGCCCCATTAATACTTTTTTATTATAACTCTTTTTAGACATCACAAAAAATAAATAATAATTATTATCCGAATATTAAAATATTTAGTGTATTTTGTCAATAGCTAACTAAAATAAAAAGGCCATAAAGCCTTATTTTACTTAGTTGTGCCAGTAAAGACAATATATCCATCGTTTGGACTGTATCCTGGCTTTATGTCTCCCAAAAATACAACTGCTCCATCTTTTGTAAATTCTACCTTAACCTCATCAATTTTGTATTCTCCTTTGTAATTGTGATACCATTTTGCAGTATCATCAATTTCAATACTCTGATTAATGTTTAGCATACTAACATAATCATTAAAATTGTCAGAAGATAAAATAGACTTAACTTTATTGTCATTTAAATTTAAATAAACCTTAGTATTCTTGGAAATAATATTGCTAGAGTTATGATAATATACACAAAACTTTAGTTTATCTCCCCTGCTTGCACTTAAATTAGTTGTCCATCCTTGATAGTTTGTATTTAAATTCACTGCCCTTAAGGGGTGATCAATAGAGCTTTTATTAAAGAATCCATTCTTTACGCTATCTACTGAAGAATCATTGTTAAAATTCAAAGAAGTCTCATTTTGTGCCTTGTCTTTTACCAAAACTAGAAAATCTTTTTTTGCTTTTATCTGTTTAGCGATTGGACCAGAAACTTCTAAATCAAATTGTGTTTCTTCTTTATTTAAACTTAATTTAGCTTCTGACCCTGCGTACTTTAAAGAAAAAACATCTTTTTTCTCAAAAATATCGACAAACCAAATACTGCCCCCGTCTTTTTCAATTACTGCGTGCCATTTAATATCTGTATCACTACCATAAGATCCTTTATACAAAACAGCATAAAGGCTTTTATTCAATTCTATTTTCAAATATGAAAGAGCTTCATCCGAAGTTAATTTGTAGACGATATTATCCCCAGTTGAACTATTTTTCACAATTAGGTTTGGCGGAGTGGTATCATTTTGAGCCAAGATATTTGATGCATTAAGAATGAATAGCAGTATAAGAGAAAGCTCTATCAATAATTTTTTATTATTTAAAAACATAACAAAATATTTATTGATAATCTTACTTATATTTTACCTTATTTAAATCATAAATTCAACATTGCCTAATTGCTTTTTTATTTTCTGCATGATATATTTTTTTAGGCACATAATGCCAGGAGTTATTATTGTGACAAATAAATGCCTGTATTGTCAGATGGAAATTGCAGAGAATCCAGAATATTTCTTCTTTTTTAAAGACCGAAATATCTTGGTAAAACCAGGGTTTTATTACTCTGCATCACCTTTTATATGTCCTGATTGTTATTCCAAAATCATTAACAAATACATGAGAGAGTGCGGTGAATTTATTAACGAAATTGCCGATATTCAAAGTAATAAAGTATCTATTAATTGGGAAAGATTTTGGCTTAAATTTGAGAATAGTAAAACAGATTCTATGAGTATGGATATTTGGAAATTCCTTTGCTGGATAGGTGTTTTGACACAGGATGGTAAGGGCTATTTTCTTATAGATGGCAATAGCTTAGAAAAGGTTATGGGCAAAAGCGATTACTATTTTTTTGTAAGAAAAGAAGATGCTTATGGATACGTAAAATTTTACGAGAATCATTCTGGAATCAGAAGAAAATTTAGCATCGGATATTTGCCAAGTTTTATTTCACATGAAGAAATATTTTCCACTTCCTGTCATTAATTTGTATAAAAGCTCTTAAAAGTTGACTTGTTATTCAGCTCAAGATTGTAAAATGATCTTATGTTTACAATCTTTTTTGTTACTAAAAAACACAACGTCTCAAATTGTTTTTTTGTTTTTTTAATGTTAAAATCCTTTTAGTACGCAATGCTAGGAGGTCTACATGAATAAATGTGTATGGTGCGATGAAACCATCGTTGAAAATGCAGATTATTTCTTTTATTGGGAAGGACAAAAAGTAGTCATAAAGCCCGGATTTAAATTTCCTCTCACCCCCTCGATATGCCCGGAATGTCTCGCTTTAAGAATTCAAAAATATATTGATGAGCGGAAAAGCTTTGTAGAAAAATTTATAGAAATCAAAAATAACGAAATTTCTGTAAATATGAAAAACTTTTGGGAAGCATGCAGATATCCAAACGTAATAACAGAAGATGGTTACGGATGGGATGTTGAAGACTTCTGGTGGGCTATTGGAATCGTAACTGCGCAAAATAGAGGATATTGTTTTAACTGGGGAGGAGGACACATAGATCTACTTAAGGGAAGACAAGGATACTATTCTTTCATAAGCAAAGAGGCTGCTATTGAGTATGTAAAACATGAATTCGCAGGTACAGGAGTTAGAACTACACGCGGCATTTGTCTTATCGCAGAATACATCTCTCCTGAAGAAATTTTCTAATTTATCACGCAATGTAGGTGCCATGACGGATACAAAATTATCCGTTTTATATAACCTGCTTTCAAAATGGAAGCTGCGAAGAAGCAAGACAAGCGATAAAGGCTTTTGATTAGAACCAGTCTTAACCACTTTTTTCGAGTAAAACTCTTGACAAAATAGTCCTTTTTTGTAATAATTATAAACGTCCTTTTAGAAGGGCTTTTATTTTTGAAGAAAATTAACTTATATTTATGTCGGACACGAAAAAAATTATTAATACATTTTTCTTTTTATTAATTTTATCATTTGTTCTATTCCCTCTAGGAAAAGAAATTAAGGGACAAGAAAAAATAGAGCAGGTTGAGAAACCAATATTATCACAAAGAAATACAGTTATCGAAAGTTTCGGAATAGACTACAATACAATTAAAAAGCCTACTGAAACTTATTACATGATTATAACTGCATACTCTTCTACAGAAGATCAAACAGATTCAACACCATTTATTACAGCATCTCAAAAACACGTTGAGGATGGAATAGTAGCTAACAATCTTTTACCATTTGGTACAAAAGTTAGAATTCCTGAACTATATGGTGACAAAGTCTTTGTAGTAGAAGATAGAATGCATTATAGAAAAGGAAACTATCATTTAGATATATGGTTCCCTACAACACTTGAAGCTAAAAACTTTGGAGTTAAAAGGGCCACTATAGAAGTTATAGACTAAAATACAAAGAACGTCATTGACGTTCTTTTTGTTTTAGTACTATAATTATTTTGTAAAAATAAATTTAATAATATGCACAATTGTTCAACATTTATTATTCATTGTATGGATTTCCGTTTAATTAATAAAACAAAAGAATGGATGAATAAAAACGACTTAATAGGCGACTGCGATGTAGTATCAATCGCAGGATCAAGCAAAGATTTAGTTGATGGAAGTAAAGAAGTACAAGATTTTATTTTAAAGCAAATAAATATATCGTACAATCTTCATAATGCAAGAAAAGTTGTTTTGATTCACCACAGTGACTGTGGAGCATATAAAGCAACATATAGTTTCCCTGATGCAGAGGCAGAATTTGCTCAACAATTAGAAGACATGAATGCAGCAGAAGAAATTATTAAAAACTGTTTTGAAAATATAGAAGTTAAAAAAATATGGGCAGAAATGAAAGATCCTCATGGAGACGAAGTTGAATTTGCAGAATTATAATTCCGGAGCCTCTAACGATCTTTTTATTATAAGATCAGGACCAGTAACATAATAAATCTTTTTATTAACGAAACTAGGACTATATAAAATATAGTCCTTTTCGTTTGAATTATAATAAATATCTTTATTCACAGCAACAATAATTTTTTTTCTAAAATTTGAACAATCTTTTTTAAGATTACATAATTTTTCTGTCGGAAAAACATTATTATCAATATAGTATTCAATCAAAGAAACGTTTATTCTTGCCATATCAGCCTCAAGGTTTAGATCTTTTGCTTGATTTAAGACTTTCAAAGAAAAAATAACAATGAACAAACTAAAAATAGACATAAGTAAGAGCACTAAAATAGATTGTTTTTTATCAAGCGTTCTTTTCATTTTTAATTATTGTAGCATATTTTTAAAAAAATGCATCAGTTTACTTTTCTGAATTCTATAAAATCAATATAATAAGTTGTTGTGTAACCCCCCGAACTAAAAGAAATATATTGCGACTGACTAATATTCGTTTCATTTAAATTTAACTTCCCTACATACCTAGTTACATAAACCGTCCCTAGTTCTGTAATATTTCCAGAACCTGGATAAGTTGCTGTTGTCACATTATATATTCTCCAGGGTGTGTTAGTGGGATTAGTGCCAGATCCATTTGTTCTAATTCTAATGTAAATATCATATTGCCCTATTTCAAAACCAGCTGAAGGTCTTATATAAAATTGCCCCCACCAAGAATTTGGAAAGGACTCAACGTACCCCCATAACGCCCCGTTAGTAGCATCATCAGTTGAAATCACTGTTGATGAGTTCCAGTCAGATGAATACCCATAATGTCTAGCAGTTGCTATAATCGATCCATCAAACCCATTCGAGTCAGTATAGGTTATTGGCCCAGTCGAACCTTTTGCCAAAAGCATAAACTCTGATCCAGTAGAAGAATAGCCATAGTTTCCAGAAACAGGGTCTAAAGGAAGTGAAGAAATATATTCAGGAACTAAATCAGTTAAACAACCAGTTGTTCCAATTTTACAACTCAAAGCAGGATAAGATCCATGTTCTCCTTCATAAGCCCTAAGTCCTCTTGAAATCATTCCTAGATCATTTCTTCTAATACTATCTTTGGTTTTATCAATTGAAGAAGAAGTAGAAATCATTATTACACTAGCCAAAATACCAATTATGACAATTGTTACTAAAATTTCTATTAGAGTAAATGACTTAATATTTTGAGGCATAAAATAATTAGTTTACTTTTCTAAATTCTACATAGTCAACATAATACTGAGTGTCGGTATGAGAAGAATCCGAAAACCATAGACGAATCTGTTGCGTCATATTAGCTTCTGATAAAGTAATCCGTCTTATAAACTTCGTTTGATAAGATGTTGTAAGTCCGCTAATAGTTCCTGAATACATATTAGCTGCTGTAGTACTATTATATATTCCCCATGTAACAGATGTTGGATAAGCACCAAGGCCATTGGTTCTTAGTCTCATGTAAATATCATAATTCCCTGGCTTAAAGCCATATGAAGTAGTCGGCTTTGCCATGTATATATCAGAAGCCCAACCATTATCAAAGTTATTAACATAACCCCAAAATGCTTGATTAGTAGAATCTTCTACTTTTACAGAATTACCGCTTCCCATTATAAGTGGTAAACCATAATGATAAGACACAGCTACAAGCAAATTATCAAATCCATTCGAATCAGTGTAAGTTATTGGCCCAGTTGAACCCTTTGCTAAAAGCATAAATTCTGATCCAGTAGAGGAATAACCATAATACCCGGAAGCAGGATCTGTTGGAAGCATAGCAAGATATTTAGGCACCAAATCAGACAAACAACCCGTTGTTCCAATTCTACAGTTTAACACAGGATAAACTCCATTAGCTGTTTGATAGCTCCTAAGAGCTCTTGCAATTACACCTAAATCATTTCTTCTAATACCATCCCTCGTCTTATCGACCGAAGAAGAAGTTGAAATCATTATTGCACCCGCTAAAATACCAATTATGACAATTGTTATTAATATTTCTATTAGAGTAAATGATTTAATATTTTGAGGCATATTTTAGGTAAATTATAGAATAAAAAAACAAGATTGTACATCTTGCTTTTAATGTGTGCCGCGGGTGGGACTTGAACCCACACGTCATTGCTAACAACGGATTTTAAGTCCGTCCTGTCTACCAATTCCAGCACCGCGGCATGTATTTTGTGGAGGCGTGGAGCAGAATCGAACTGCTGATAAAGGTTTTGCAGACCTCTGCCTTACCACTTGGCTACCACGCCTTATACGTTAAGCATAGTAGCATACTTATTCGTTTTTTTCCAGATCTTTGATCTTTTTTAAAAGTTCTTCTATTCTTGCTGCTTCTTCTGTTCTTTTTTCTTTTGCAAACTCTATTTTTGGAACAGGTCTTATTCTTAATTTCTTATTAAGCTGTTGCTGAATAAAAAATATTTTTCTATCAAGCATTTTTACAATTTCCTGTTTTTTCTCTACTGGAAGAACAGATATATACACCCTTGCTGAAAATCCATTCAGTGAAACCTCTACTCTTGTTACTGTTACCACGATATCAGAAGGCAAGTCAAGTTCCCTTAATAAAATTTGACTAAGCTCTTTTTGTAATACATTGTTAAGCTTTTCTTTTTTATACATTATTTATAGTAGGCTTTACAAACTCTTCTTTATAGAATCTCAAGACATCTCCCTCTTGTACCCTTTCTTTTCCTTGATAAAGTATTCCAGCTTCACTATCTTTATGAGCTACATCAACTTTCTTTTTAGATACCTCAAGTCCTACAACCTTTCCTTCTCCTATTTTTTCATTGTCTCTAAAAATTTCAACCTTAAGATTCTTTTCTATCCTACCATCTATTACTCTTCCTCCCACAATTTGTTTTTCCTTCTCTGTTCTAAATATGGCTAAAACATCTAATTCTCCAACATCAACTCTTTGTTTTTCAACAACAAGTATAGCATCCATAAGCTCTCTAATTTTTTTTGCGAGATCATAAATAATATCAAAGTTTAATATCTCAATCTTGCTATTGTGAACAATGTTTTCAGCTATTTTATCGATCTTTACTCTAAAAGCAATTAGGCTTGCATCTGAGTCCTTGGAAAGTTTTACGTCTTTTTCATTAACATCACCAACCTCTGCTTTTAAAATATTTAATTTAACCTTATCTTGAGGAATACTTTTTAATATTTCTAATATACCTTCAAGAGAACCAATAACATCTGTCTTGATTATTAAGTTTAAAACCTTATCTCCTGCCTTTATGTCTGGATTTTTAATCAACACCTCTCTTGGTTTTAAATTTTTACTAGCCTCATCTAGCGAATCATAAACTTTAACAACTTCCCCAACTGACGGAACCTCACTAAAACCACTTATAGAAACAGGGTCTCCTGGAAAAGCTTCGTCAATATTTTTACCATCAAAACTTTCAAAAGTTTTTACTTTTCCAGTGACAGAATTTGTTCCGATAGTATCACTCTTTCTCATAATTCCTTGCGTTAACAACACTGTTGCAGTGGGTCCTTTTCTAGTATCAAGTTTTGATTCAATAATTACACCCTCTCCTTTTTCACTATAAATACCTTCTATATTTTCAATTTCTGCAATAAGTAAAATGATTTCAAGTAAATTATCTATTCCGATTTTATTCTTAGCTGAAACTTCAACTGAAGGTACTTTTCCCCCAAGAGATTCAACCCATATATCTTCTCCTAAAAGCTCTTGTTTAACTTTTTCTGGATTAGCACATTCTTTATCTATTTTATTTAAAGCAACTATAGGAATTATTCCCGACTCCTTAATATGTTTAATAGCTTCCCTTGTTTGTTTTTTAATCCCTTCGCAGGCATCTATTACAAGAATTCCTATGTCGGCTGCCTTAGCACCTCTAGATCTTATTGCCGAAAAAGACTCATGTCCTGGCGTATCAATAAAAGTTATTTTTTCTTTATTATATTCTATTTGATAAGCTCCAACATGCTGAGTAATTCCTCCTGATTCTTTAGGTAAAACTCTAAAATCTTTAATAGCCATTAAAAGAGATGTTTTTCCATGATCAATATGCCCCAAAACAACCACTACTGGTGGTCTTTTTCTGATATCTATTTTATTTTCAGTTTTCTTTTTGATCATCGATTGCTTTTTTTAAAATAATCTCTTCTTCTTTCAAAAGCTGATATTCAGAAATACCATTATTTATCGGTTTTGTAAACACTCTTGTGTTATCTTTATGAAAAAGAGAAGTCAAAACAAAACCAGTATTTTTCTTACTTAAAAGCGTCATTGTAAAGCTTTGGTCTCCTCCCATATCACTAAAAGAGTTAAATCTTAGAATAGAAAACTTACTAAAATTATTTAAGGAAGCTTTTTCTCCATCCTCAATTCTTTTTTCAAGTAAAGTTATCCTTGCTTCAAGAGCCTTTATGTATTTAACAATTTCTCCTAAATCTTTTAGTTCTTCTAATTTTTGGGGCTTTTTCTTAAAAATCATAACAACTTAACATATAGAGTATCACTTTTTTTGATTGCTTGCAAATAAAAATTTTAGAAATAAGACTTTTTAGCGCGCTACTCATATCTACACCCCTTCCGTGAATTGACAAATATATACGTTTTATATATGATGTATATATATGTCAGAAATTATAAATTTTAAAACCGATAAAAAAGTAAAGGAAGAAGCAAAAAAAATTGCGAAAGAATTAGGTTTGTCATTGAGTAATGTAATGAATCTTTATCTTAGAGATTTTGTAAGAACAAAAAAAATTAATTTCTCACTTAAAACCACCGAAGATTCAATGCTCGAACAATTAGATTTAGCAAAAAGATCAGGTATGTCGCCTGAATTTAAAAACATACGTGACGCAATTAATTGGCTAGATGAATGAATTACTTAATATCAAAAAATTTCAAAAAACAATACAAAAGATTGCCACTTAGAATGCAAGAAAAATTAAAAAATGCTCTTCTTTTATTTGCACAAAACGAATATAATCAAATCTTAAATAATCATAATCTAAATGGAAAATTAAAAGACTATAAGAGCATCGATATAACCGGAGATTATAGGGCAATTTTTAAAGTAGAAAATGGCATTGCCATTTTTTATTTTTTAGGAAATCACAATAATTTGTATAAATAATTATTTTAAAAACAAAGACTTTATAAAACAGGGAAAATCATTATCATATTTTATATGTGAAGGAATTAAAAAACTTACATTATTTCCTACAAAATGAACTAATTTATTCACGATCTTTCCTTTAATAATCTTAAATAAAAAGAATTTTTTAACTTCCTTATTATATTTCTTAAAATTTGGAAAATTTTTAATTAGCAATTCTGCCTCGTAAAGTTGCCAAATAATGCCTCCCCCACTCCACGGCTTCGTTAGCCCTGTTGCGTCACCAACTAAAGCATATTTATCACTATTTGCCAAAATAAGTCCTTGAGGAACTATAGCAAAGCTTAAATTCTTACCTTGTTTATTGAATTTCTTCCATTCTTTTTTAATATTTTGCTTTTTCTCTAAAATGCCGTATTCAGTATAATTTCCTTTTGGAATAATCCAAGTAAAACCATTTTGTGTTTTAAATGTTTTAACAGTATCACTACAATCTTTAATGTCACTTTCAACCTTAAGCCCTATTTTAAAATCAGGGTCTTTTAAACCTAAGCTTTTTCTCAAAAAAGAACTGGCACCATCTGCACCAATTACATAATCGAATCCATCAAAATTAGTTTCCTTACTTTCAAAAATGATATTAAATTTAGCTTTTTTAATCATTCTTAAAACAAGCTTTTCTCTATTAATAATAACATGTTCTGGATTAAACTCTAATGTAATTTCTTTTTTATTAAATTTAATTAAACAGTTCTTAATAGTATTTTCTACTAAATCACTATCTACATCAATAAAATTGAATATTCTTTTTGAAACTAATGTAGAGCAAGATTTCTTGCCCACACTTTCAATATTTTTCTTTTCAAAAACAGTTACATCAAACCCTTTTTCCTCTAATTTAGAGGCCACATAAAGTCCAATTATTCCTGCTCCAATTATAGCTATCTTTTTTTTCATAAAATTATACTAACACGTAATTTTGCGTCTTAATATCTTTACATTAACTAATATATATTGTATGGTTACAAATGGTAAAAATGCTGCCTAAAAATTGCAAAGAAGTCGTAGCCTTCCGTTACACTACAGAAGATGACGCAAAACGAATCTGCGTTACCACAGACGACGGAGTCGAAACAATGCATCCATCTTTAAGCGAGGATATTTCCATATATACTATTATGGACTATCCCCCGGATTGGGTTTGGTTCGACAAGGAAAAAATGGCACTGTATATTTCCAAGGAAATTACGGCCTACTTCGAAGCCTACAATGGCTGGGCAAAAACGCATGGTAAGGAAAGTGTATCTAAAAACAATTTTGGAGGAATTATTGAGGATTTGACTAGAAGCTAGTCAGCCTCTTTTTTATTTACATTTTCTTATTTAATGCTATGTTTGAAGAAGCGATAAAAATGGAGCCTGAAGAGCTTATAGTTAAAGGTATCGTATGCGAAAACGAGTGCGGAGAAATGGTTATTAGTTCAGAAAGAGGAGAAATTATCTACCCTTACAGGGAGATACAAGTTATTGGACTTGCAGAATATTCTGCAAACACAGCTTACTTTAACCCAAGGCTCAATGAAATACACGTTTCGGGTGACGTGTATGACATCTTGCGACAGTACGGACAATGGAGTCTGACTAATTATTAGTCAGGCCTTATTTATTTAAAGAGGAATATTCCCATGTTTTCTTGAAACCTTTGCTCCTCTTTTAGTTGAAAGCGAATCTAAACATTTAATTAATACTCTTCTTGTGTCTTTCGGATCTATTATTAAATCTACTTGCCCTAGCTTAGCTGCTTCAAAAGGATCTAAAAAGCTTTCCTTTAATTCTTCTATTTTTTCTTTTTCGAGTTTCTCCGGATCCTTACTTTCTAATAATTCCTTTCTAAAAATTATTTTAACTGCTTGTTCTGCTCCCATTACAGCAATTTGAGCTCCTGGATAAGCAATAACTTTATCATAACCTAATTCTCTAGAAGCAAGTGCAATATATGCTCCACCAAAGGCTTTTCTTAAAATCAAGGTTATTTTAGGAACTGTTGCTTCTGCATAAGCATATAATACCTTTGCCCCATGCCTTATAATCCCTTGATGTTCTTGATTCTTGCCTGGCAAATATCCAGGAGTATCAACTAAGTTAATTATTGGAATGTTAAATGTATCGCAAACTCTTACAAAGCGAGCAATTTTATCGGACGAATCAATGTCTAAAACCCCTGCCATAAATTTTGTCTGATTTGAAATTACTCCAACTACTTTTCCACCCAACCTTGCAAAACCTACAACTGAATTTGTGGCAAACTTAGATTGAACCTCAAAAAATGAATTTTTATCAAAAATAGTATTAATTACTTCCTTAATATCATATGCTTTTGATAAATCTTCGGGTATAATTTTAGCTAATTCCTCTGATTCTTCTTTTTCAAATAACTTGCCTAAAAAATCATTTTCCCTTGGAGCATCCTCAAGATTATTTGAAGGTAAATAAGAAAGTAACTGTTTGACTCCTAAAAAACAATCCTCCTCATTTTGAAATAAAAAGTGTGCACATCCGCTTTTGCTCGTGTGAGCAAAAGATCCTCCCAAATCAGAAGAAGTAACCTCCTCCCTAGTAACTTGCTTGATAACTTCTGGCCCTGTAATATACATTTCTGATATTTCTTCTATCATAAATATAAAGTCAGACAATCCTGGCGCATAAGAAGCTCCTCCAGCTGATGGTCCAGCTATTATGCTAATCTGAGGAACAACTCCAGATGCTTTAACCATGCTTTTGAATATTTTAGCATAGCCATCTAAACTAGCTATTCCTTCTTGTATTCTTGCTCCGCCAGAATCAATAATTCCAATAATAGGAACACCCGTACTTTGGGCGAGGTCTATTACTTTTGCTATTTTGTTTCCATGCATTTCTCCCAAAGAACCTCCCATTTTAGAAAAATCCTGACTATAGATATAGACATTTCTTCCATTTATTTTTCCAAAACCTGTAATTACTGAATCACCAGGAAACTTTTTTTTGTCTAACCCAAGTATATTAAATCTGCTTTCAGAAAAAGCATCAAATTCAATAAAAGAATCTTCGTCTAAAAGTAAATTTATTCTTTCTCTCGCAGTTAATTTTCCTTTTTGGTGCTGTTTTTGTATAAACTCCTCATTCTCTAATTCGTTTACTTTTTTATTTAATTTTTGTATTTGTTTTTTAAACTGCATATATTATTTAAATTGTTTTTTTAATTCTTTAACAACTAAATTTAAGATGAATTCATTGTCTATTTCTTTTTTAGTCTCTAATTTAAGAGAGGTTGCGTTTAACTCGCTAGGAAACTTATCTATATTAGTATTTAGTCCAATACCTATAACTGAATGTTTAACTTCTTTTTGAACTACATTTTGGGTTAATATGCCACATACTTTTTTATTATTTATATAAATATCATTAGGAAGCTTAATAAAGGGTTCTATGTTAAATTGTTCTTTTATAATTTTTGAAATTATAAAGGCTGTTAAAATAGTGACTGTCTCAAGGTTTCTTAAATCTGTTTTAGGTAAAATAATGGAAAAATATAATCCCCCTTCTGGCGAATACCAATGAGCATCACCCTTGCCATGACCCCCCATCTGTTCTCTTGCCACAATAACTGTCCATGGTTTATTAATATCTCTTGCAACTTCATTTGTTGATGTTATGCTTTCGAAATATTTAATATTCATACAAGTGTTATTAAAACATCCCCCTCCTTAACTTGATCTCCTAATTTAAATAATATTTTCTTTATTTTTCCTTCTTTTTCAGCAACTATCTCATTTTCCATTTTCATAGCTGATAAAGTAAAAAGTTTTTGCCCTTCTTTAACAACATCTCCCTCACTTACAAAAATTTGAGATAACGCTCCAGCAATAGGAGCTTTAACTTCTTTTTTTGAAAAATCTCTTTTAGGAATACTCATTTGAGGAACTAAAGATTGTTTTGACTTATTATTTGAGGAAGCAAAACTAAACTCCTTATCTCCTACTTTTATTTTAACATCCTTTTCTTCTTCCAAAATCTCAATACTATATTCTTTTTCTTTTATTTTAATTTTAAAGTTCATAGTATTATTCTCCTCTTAATTTTAATCTTTCACTTAAAACCCATTTTGAAACAAATTCTGTTTTTAAAGGTTCTTTGCTTTTAAAATTTTCATAAATTTGAAAAACGATTTCAGCTATCTCCTTTTCCCCAAGCTTTTCTTCAACAATCCTTTTCCTAAGTTCTTTATTTAAATACGGAGTAGCTATTAATTCTTTAAGTAAACCACTCTTTTCAATAAAATTTGTATAATAATTACCCTTAATAAAATCTTCTTTATTTAGAAGCATTTTAAAGAAAGGAATTGTTGTTTCGACTCCCTCAATAATAGTTTCATCAAGCGCTCTTTTAAGCCTTTTTAGTGCTTCTTCTCTATCTTTTCCATATGCTATAATTTTGAGTAAAAGTGAATCAAAGTATGGATAGACTTCCTGGCCATCATGCAAAAAACTGTGCATGAAAATTCCTTGTCCTTGTGCAGGAATGTATTTTTTTATTACGCCTGGATTTGGTTTAAAATTGTTAAAAGGATCTTCTGCATTAATTCTTGCCTCAATCGCGTATCCTCTTAAAGATATATCGTCTTCGCCAAAACTTAATTTATTACCTTCAGCAATTCTTATTTGCTCTTTAATAATATCAATGCCTGTAATAGCTTCTGTTATTGGATGCTCAACTTGAATTCTTGGATTAACTTCCATAAAATAGAAATTACCCTCTTTGTCCAAAAGAAATTCTATTGTAGCAGCTCCCTCGTATTTCATTTCTTTTATAAGGTGGACTGCTAGTTTTCCCATTTGCTTTCTTTGATATTTTGAAATTGATATTGAAGGAGCTTCTTCTAAAAGCTTTTGAAATCTCCTTTGTATAGTACATTCTCTTTCCCCTAAACAGACTGCATTTTCACCATCACCTATAACCTGAATTTCTATATGTTTTACATCACGTAAATATTTTTCTAAAAAGAAATCTAAATCTGAAAAAGCCATGGCCATTTGTTTTTGCACAGAGAGTGATATAGAAAAAAGCTCGGAAGAACTCATTTCAGAATCAATAATTCTTATACCCATTCCACCGCCACCTCTCTGAGCTTTGATAATAAAGGGGGGTTTAATTATTTTTGCCCATTTAAATAACTCTTTTTTAGTTTTAATAGGTTCAGTTGATGCAGGTAAAGTTGGGAGTCCTAGCTTTCTTGCTATTTTTTTTGCCTCAACCTTATCCTCAAATTTTTGAAGCAATTTAAAATGAGGTCCAATAAACTTAATGTTATTTTTCCTACATAAAAGAGCAAATTTAGCATTTTCTGCTAAAAAACCATAACCTGGATGAATGGCATCAACATTTGCTTTTTTGGCAATAGCAATAATCTTTTCCTTATTAAGATAACCAAGAGAGCCTTCTTCTTCTAAAAAATAATATTCATCAGCCAAAAGTGTTTCAAGAAAGTTTTTTTCTTCACCTTTTTTAGGACAAAGTGCAACTGTTTTTATACCCATTTCCTTGCACGTCCTTATTATTCTCAAAGCTATCTCTCCCCTATTTGCAATTAATATTTTATTAATTTTCATAAACTAAAGTTTTAATTTCTTCCATTACTTTATTTGTAATTTGAGCGCAAATTTGATTATATTCATCAGAATCCGGTTCTAAATTTCTTGCTAAATTGTATTCTTTTTCAAAAAAAAGTGGTTTTCCAATATTTAATTCTACTATTTTTTTAATTTTTAATTTTCCATTCTTTGGAAACAAATCAATAGCATTTTTAATTCCTAATGGTAAAATTGGTACACCAGTTTTCAAAAAAAGCTTTGCTACGCCCCATTTACCTTCTTTAATCTCCCCTGTCTTTGATCTTGTACCCTCTGGATAAATAACAAGGGAATAGCCCTTTTTTAAAAAATCTATTGCTTTTAAGACAGCTTCTTTTTTAGAATTTTCATCTTTTCTATTTATAGCAATAACTTCTCCAATAGAATAAATTGTTTTAACAATCAAACTTTTTAACCCTTTATGTCCATCTATCTGACCAATGTATGTAAATCTTTTTGGCACACATACAATCCCACAAAAAGGAATATCTAAATAACTTTGATGATTCGAAGCTAGAATAAAATTTGTCTTTGGAATATTATCCTTTCCTTTTATGGTTTTTATTAAAAGAAATTTTATCAGGGGCTTCAAAAATATATTTGAAAAAATTGAGGCAAACTTATTCATAATCTTTTACCATATCTTCTATTATTTCTTGACAGCTTTTAATATCATTTATAGCACCAGCACAAATACCACATAAAAGTGGAATATTATCGACATTTTCTTGTGTTATTTTTCCTCCTGCAAATCTTTCTGAATTAAGCTCTTCAGGAAATGGATTTTTAGATTCCATTTTTCTTACAGTTTCAACTACTTTGTTTTTTATTAAACGTATTGGATGTCCAGTAAATCTTGCCACAACAACGACATCTTCGTCTGTTGCATTAACGATGGCTTTTTTATAATTCTCATGAACACCACATTCGGTTGTAGCTATGAACCTTGTTCCTACTTGAACTCCGTCTGCACCAAGAGTCATTGCTGCCCTAAAAGTAGCACTATCAAAGATGCCACCAGCAGCAATAAGAGGAATATCAACAATTTTTCTTGCCTGAGGAACTAGACAAAAAGTAGATCCTTCACCTATGTGCCCACCCCCTTCTCCTCCTTCAACAACAACTGCGTCTGCCCCATTTTGACTCATTTTTTGAGCAAGCCTTGATGATGGAACCACTGGGATAACCTTAATTTTTGCTTGCTTCAAGTAAGGCATTATAGGAAGTGGGTTTCCGCCACCTGTAAAAACAACCGGAACTTTGTGTTTAATAATTACCTTAAGAAGTTCTGGTACATTTGGATTTTGCATAAGCAAATTTACTCCAAAAGGTTTATCTGTTAATTCTTTTGTTTTTAAAATTTCTTCTTCAAGCCATGAAGTACTTGCAAAGCCAGATCCAATTACTCCAAGTCCACCAGCATTTGAAACAGCTGATGCAAGAGAAGAATCAGACACTCCTGCCATACCTCCCTGAATTATAGGGTATTTAATATTTAAAAGTTTTGTTAATCTATTATTTTCAAACATAGGATTTTGCTTCTTTAGATAATATATTATTAGCCTCTTTCACTAATTCGCTTATAAGTTCTTTAACCTTTAGTATCTTATTAATTCTCCATACATTTGCTCCAGCAAAAACAAGGCCATTTTCTAAATCTCCTTTTCTTGCATTTTCAAGAGCTTCTAAAATACAATAACTTTTATCGCATATTGGACCAATGCAACCCTTGCATTTTATTGGATTTACTCTTATACTCGGATCTTTTTTTATCACTTTTTCTATAAAAGGAGTTTTTATCACTCTTCCTGGAAGTCCTACTGGAGACGGAATGATAACAATATCTTCTTTTTTTGCATTAATATATGCATTTTTAAAATTGTCATGCGCATCACATTCTTCAGTGGCAACAAAACGAGTTGCCATTTGAACGCCTTTTGCTCCTACTTTTATCATTTGAGCTATGTCTTCACCGGTAAAAACGCCTCCGGCAGCGATAGTAGGAATTCTTACCTCTTCTACTACTTCTTTAAGAATATCAATTGTACTTCTAAATTCATGCCCATGAGGAAAGCCCAAATGTCCACCAGCATCTTTTCCCTCGATGATTACACCTTTTGCTCCTGCCTCTTCTGCTTTTTTTGCTACTTTAGCTGAAGACGCAATTGCAAAAACAGGAACATTAAATTCTTCTGCTAATTCAAATGTATCTTTTCTAAACCCAGCACCTTGAATAACAAGATCTATTTTCTCTTCAAGAGCTGCTCTTAAAAGATCTTTGAAACGTCCAGCGACTCCCATAATATTAATACCAATTGCACCATTTCCATTTGCTATTTTTTTTGCTTTTCTTATTTCTTCCTTAACTTCATTTGTGTCCATCATTCCTGATAAAGCAATAATTCCAACCGCGCCCTCTTTTGCTACATTTCCAGCCAAATTATGAAGAGATACTCTAACAGCCATACCTCCTTGAATTATTGGAATGGGAACAATTTTATTCCCTATTTTAAGTGGAGGAAGCTTTGATAATATACTTTGTTTTTTTTGATTTAATTCCTCTTTATCTACAATGGCTACGCTAAATCTAACTTCACATTTTCTATTATCATTAACATATGCTTCTCCTATGAAATTAGCTATTCTATCGTCATAAATTTTAAGAATTCTTACCTTGTATTTTATTCTGTCTCCTGGGAATATTGGCTCATAAAAAAGTGCACTTCTAACTTGATAAGCTAATAAATGTTTTGTTTTATGATCTTTTATTCTTTGTCTTAATAAGATTGTTCCCGTTTGTGCAATTCCCTCAACGACAAGTACTCCGGGCATGATTGGAAAATCAACAAAGTGCCCTTTAAAATATGAGTCACTCTCATTAGTATTTTTGTAAGCAGTAATAAAATCTCCGTTTATATTCTCAACTTCATCAACCCATAAAAAAGGATCGTCATAAGGAATAATTTCTTTAACTTGTTCTTTATTTAGTAACATAACCTTCATTATTAAATTGCTAATCCGCCATCTACATTAATGACTGCTCCCGTAATAAAACTTGATTCATCTGAGGCTAAGAAAGCTACTACGCTCGCAATTTCCTCAGGTTTTCCAAATCTTTGAAGCGAAGTCAATCTTTTAACTGCAACTTTCATTTCTTCAGGTATTGCCTCCGCCATTTTAGTCTCTATAAATCCAGGAGCTATTGCGTTAACTCTTACATTAAACCTCCCCACCTCTTTTGCGAGTGATTTTGTAAGACCGATAATTCCAGCTTTTGAAGCTGCATAATTAACTTGTCCAAAATTTCCTCTTTCTCCCACAATAGAAGAAACATTAATAATACTTCCTCCATTTTTAACTATCAAAGAAAGGCATGCTTTGCTTATATTAAAAACTCCTCCTAAATTAATATCGATTACTTTTTTCCATTCTTCTTCTGTCATCTTAGCCAAAGTCCTGTCTTTATTTATGCCAGCGTTATTAACAACTACGTCAATACTTTCGATTTGGCTCATCATTTTTTCTACTTCACTTAAATTAGAAACATCGGCTAAATAGTATTCGGCATTACCAATTTGTTGTTTTAAATTCTTTAAATTTTCTTCTTGTGCAGGTATATCATTTAAAATTATTTTTGCACCCAAGGATGCACATTTTAAAGCAATTGCTTTTCCTATACCTTGAGAGGATCCTGTTATTAAAATTGTTTTGTTTTTAAGCATATATTTATTTGTTAGTATAATTCAGCTTTGTATTTTACTTCTTTAATATCTCTTCCAATTGTTTTAATATCGTTTAAATCTACATCTTCTGTTAGTTCGGGAAGCTTGCTTGCCTCAACAATCTCATTAAAAACTCTATCTATTTTCTGAGCATTTTTAGATGCTAAAATAATGCCCAAATATGTACTAACCCTATCCGATCTTTGAACTGTTTCCGCTTCTCCAATTGAAATAATATTTGGAAGCGCGGTTACAAGCTCAGATATTATTTCTTTTTCTGAAGACAAATATTTTAGACTTGAATAATTTTCTTTTTTTAATATTTTAAATAAATTCAAGGAGGCTTCTGCTTTCCCTATTTTACACATTGCTAAATTTAAAACTAAGTCAGCATTTAAAACTTCTTCAGAAATTTCTAGATTTCCTTTTTGTACAAAATTTGTTTTAGCTAAATCAAAAGGAATGATTCCTCTTTTTGTACAAACATCTAAAAGTCCTGATTTTTGAGCTGAAAACTCAACAGGAATTTCGTTAAAACTTTGGCAAGCCACTTTAATATCCTTTATATTATTTTTCAAAAGATAATCTATTATTGCTCCCAAAAACTGAGAAGATGTATTTTCCTTTAAATACGCATGATCGGGAGAAGACAAATCAGGAATTATTAAAACATTTGAAGCTTTTAATCCTCCTAAATGCTCAATAACAGTTGATGTAGCGTCTAATAAATCATACTTTGTTTTTACTATTGCTACAGCATTTTCATCTTTTTCAAATTCAATTTCATCATTAACATTGTATTCTTTAAAAGATTTTTGAGCCCATTTATGCCCATTTTCATCTTCTAAAATAAGGGCGTAATATGGAACATTTGGATGCTTCAATGTGGGAATATTTATTTTAGAAACTGCAAAAACTTTTACTTTATTGCTTTTAACTTTATTCAAACTTGATAAGCAATAAGGACATATTTGAATTGGATGTTGCCAAGTTCTTTTACACTTATCACATTCGTAAAACGACATAGTTGTTGTAATTTATTAATTATTAACTTTTTTAAAAATATGAACCGTAACACTTCCTCCAGCCCCTCCAATGTTATGTGTTAAACCAGTACTTGCATCTTTGACTTGCCTTTCTTCGCATTTTCCTCTAAGCTGATTAACTATTTCATAAACCTGAGCCAATCCTGTTACTGATATGGGGTGACCTTTTGCTTTAAGACCGCCAGATGGATTAATTGGCATTTCTCCTCCCTTGCTAATCTTGCCTGATCTAATTAATTCTGCCCCTTTTCCCTCTTCTGCAAAACCTAAATCTTCGTAAGAAAAAAGTTCAACTGATGTAAAAGCATCATGTATTTCAGCAACATCAATATCTTTTGGAGTTATTTTAGCTTCCGTAAATGCCTTTTCAGCAGCTAGTTTTGTTGCCTTAAAATGAGTCAAATCTTCTCTTTCAAAAGTTAAAATATGATCAGTAGCAAAACCTGATCCAATAACCTCTACATCTGTTTTTTCTTTTGAGACGATAACAGCCGCCCCACCATTAACAGATAAAGAACAATCCATTAATCTAAAAGGCGAAGCAACTTCTGGAGAGTTCTTAATTTTTTCTAAATCAAAGAATTTGTTATAAAAATATGCTTTTGGATTAAGTGCAGCAAATTCATGATTTTTATATGCAATCAAAGATAAATCATCTAATGTTGCTCCGTATTTTCTTGAGTAATTCTGCCAAACTAAAGCGTTTTGAGCTGGAAAAAGCATACCTTCCTCTTGCTCAATTGCTCTTTCTGCGGCAGACAAAATATAATCTGTAACAACCTCACTTTTATTATCTACAATTTTTTCTCCTGACAAAACTAAAACATTGTTAAAACCACTTAAATGAAGCGCTGTATAAAGCGCAACGCCTCCTCCGCCACAGACAGAAGGAGTTTCGATAATTGGGACATTTGTTTTAAATAGTTCAGATAAAAAAGAAACTTTATGAGTTTGATGTTCCCCTCCTGATGCACTAGACATACCTGTAAAAATAATGGCGTCTATTTGAGAAATATTCATTTTTGCATCCTGAAGAGCATCTATTGCAGCTTCGTAAGCAAATTGCCACCATGCTTTTTCAGAATAATCAAACTTTGTCATTCCAACACCTTTAATATACATATACAAAAAATAAGTTTAAAAATAAACCTAAAAAATTAATTAATAATTATATACTAGATTTTTAATACAAAGATATCAAATATTTTCTTTCAAAAACTAAAAAAAGAAGGCTAAAAGCCTTCTTATTTGGAGCGGGTGAAGGGAATCGAACCCTCATAATCGGCTTGGAAGGCCGGTGCTCTACCATTGAGCTACACCCGCAAGTTTTTTTGTCGGGGCACCTGGATTCGAACCAGGAATAAATCTTCCCAAAAGACTCGTGATAGCCGTTTCACTATGCCCCGTAATAATCATTTATATATCACTTTTTTATAATTTAGTAAAGAGTACGCATTGACTCATCAAAAATGACACCGAAGCGCAAGTGGTTGCCTCAAATAAAATGACACCGAAAGATAATTAATGTTGCTGAACATGCTTTTACGTGAAGGAGAAATATGCTTAAGTGATAAAGTAATGTTAAAGCTTTTAAAGATAAGCCCTCCTTCAATAGACAGATGCTTAGAACATGCAAGAAAAACAAGAGGAATGAA
>Ga0208041_1000801_pt1 | contig 25606 bp, 15 predicted proteins | sample AD_SCU002_MetaG_FD_184453 | JGI IMG/M metagenome (GOLD analysis project Ga0208041, IMG submission 184453) | Active sludge microbial communities of municipal wastewater-treating anaerobic digesters from China - AD_SCU002_MetaG (SPAdes) (version 2) | ecosystem: Engineered > Bioreactor > Anaerobic...
CCTCCTCCGGGCTGAGGGTCCTCAGCCTGCCCTCCTTTTCCTTGAGCCTGTCGAATCGCGGCACCCGGTCGATGACACGCCATTCGTTGCACGACATCCTCAGCAGGGTTTGAAGCACGGAGAGCTTACTGTTGATGGTGGCCGCGCTGTTCCCGTCGGATTGAAGCTGCCTGACCAGACCCCGGACCTCGTTCTCGCCGATATCCTTCAGTCGGATGTCGTTTCCCAGCTTTTCCAGCAGCGATCTTGCGTGAAACCCGACGGTCTTCGCACTCTTCTTGTGATTCCAGTGGACCTTGAAGGCCCGCGCCATGGCCTCACTCAAGCTCATTTCCCCCCGAATCGGCTCATGCGAAACCACACCCGTCAGCGTCCGTCTCAAAGCGGCCTCGAAATCCAATGCCTTCAACCGCTCGGACGTCGCGGCGCTCTTCCTGATCCGTGGATGTCCCTTCACCTTGACATCCACCCAGTAGACCTCTCCTCGCCTGTACACGGACATTGCCGTTCCCTCCACACGATGAATCGTCCGGATCATAAAGACCACTGTGACACAGTCTGCACCATAAACCATTTAATTTATAAGTGCTACTAAATTCCCTCACAGCATTTTAATCTATGATAACAGAGCGACAAGGTGCAAAATCAGGAGAGATTAGACAAATTTCAAGTAGTTATGGCTTTCGGCAGGGAGCGGTATTGCATCGGACCGTCGAATTATTTTCACATCCGCGAAGGCAGGAGGAGGATCATTCCCGCACCACGGAGCCGGCCGGCCCGCGTGGGGTTGACCCTGAGCCCCTTTGCATGAATGGACCTGGAATGGAACCGGCCGGCCCGCGTGCGGGGGGTGACGCTGGCTTATTGAAGGGGGACCGGCCTTGAGGCTGGGACCGCTAAAGGCCGGAAGCGGGTAGATCCACGGCCTGACAGTCCGTGGTCCTGAGTGCCCAGTCCGGGCCGACTTTCTCGAGAAAGCCGAGACCGACGGCGTCGGAAATCTTCTGCACATCGCCGCCCTCGATCCGGGCGACGCCGGCCTTCCGGAGTTCGTCCATCTCTTTCTTCACGACCTCGCGGAGTTTTGAGAGGTCCTTCCCGAAGGCCCTTTCGATATCCTGCGGGTAAACCTCGCCGCCCCTGCCGGCAACGCCGAAGAAGACGTATCCCGGCCCGACGAGCAGGGCGATATCCTGGTTCGTGCGGCTGACGGCAAGCACCGCCCAGACGTCGGCATCCGCCGCATCGACTGCGGCGTTGGGCAGGTCCCTGGCCCAGTCCAGGGCTTTATCCTTCACGGTGGCGGTCCTGACCATCACACCGCCCATGGGGCAGAGATCACTTACCGAGCATGCGGGGTCCGTCTTCAGCACGATCATCCCCACCAACCCCAACAACGCCAAAGACCACCAGATCCCCTGCTTCATGTCGTTTCCCCTCCCTTTCGCCGTCAGCGACGGCGAGCCTTCCGATTTTTGTCCCGTTCGCATCCCCGAAATCCATCACTGGTGGAGTTTCAGTATGGAATTGCCCGCGCGCGGGGTCAAGGTGCCCGTCCATGCACGGGAAAAGCCACTCATTCCGGAAAGAACCCCCCCGGGGGCCTCACCGTGCAATCCACTGCCGGAACCGTCGCAGGCGGAGGTGCAGGCGCGGTCCCGTCGCCCGTCCGGTGTTCCCCCTCTCCGCGATTCATGCCCCGCCGTGCCCCAACGGGATCCACTCCGGGCGAAAGCACCGCCTCACGGCCCACCCCCGCCATCGGTGAGAAATTTCCACAGCGTCATGTGCCGACTTCGGTGGATATCGCGGGCGGCGCGGGCACGGAGGCCCTCCCGCCCTTTTTCAGCTCGAAGTGCCATTTCCAGACCTCGTACACCGCCGGGTAGACGAGCAATTCGAGGAGGAAGGAGGTGAGGATCCCCCCGATCATCGGTGCGGCAATGCGCTTCATGGTGTCCGCCCCTGCCCCGATGGCCCACATGATCGGCACGAGACCGATGAAGGTGGTCGTCACCGTCATGAACTTGGGCCTGAGGCGCTTGACTGCCCCCTCCATGATTGCGGCCCGCAGTTCGTCGAGATTGCGCAGCCGCCCATCGGCTTTTGCCTGCTCGTAAGCAATATCGAGGTACAACAGCATGAAGACACCGGTTTCGGCGTCGACGCCCAGGAGCGCGATCAGCCCCACCCAGACGCCGACGCTCATGTTGTAGCCGAGCAGGTGCAGGAACCAGACGGCCCCGACCGCCGAGAACGGCACCGCGAGGAGCACGATCATGGTCTTAACCACGGATCGGGTGTTGAGGTAAAGCAGGAGCAGGATGAGCAGGAGGGTGAAGGGAATCACGACCTTCAGGCGCTCCCGGACTCGTTCCATCGCCTCGTATTGGCCGCTCCACGCGAGGGCGTTGCCGGGGGGCAGCTTCACGCGGTCACGCAGAAGCGCCTCGGCCTCCCGCACAAAGCTTTGCGGGTCGCGCCCTGCGAGGTCCACGTAAACGTAGCCGGTGAGCAGGCCGTCCTCATTGCGGATCATGCCCGGACCGGTCTTCACGACGACGTCGGCGAGCCGGCCGAGCGGCACCTGGACCCGACCGTCGCCGACAGGCACCAGGACGGCCGCGAGCGACTCCTCGTCAGCACGAAAGTCCGGCAGGTAGCGAACATTCACCGTATAGCGCTCCCGCCCCTCCACGGTGGTCGTCACGCTCTCCCCGCCGACCGCGGCAGCAAGGACGTCCTGCGCCTCCTGAACGCTCAGCCCGTAACGCGCCAGTTCCTGGCGCCTCCAGGCGACATCGAGGAAATACCCCCCGGCGGTGCGCTCGGCGAACACGCTCCGGGCGCCCTTCACACCCTTCAGAACGGCCTCGGTCGCCACGCCGATGCGTTCGATCTCCGCGAGGTCGGAGCCGGAGATCTTCAATCCGACCGGTGTCCGGATGCCGGTCGCGAGCATATCGATGCGCCCCTTGATCGGCATCGTCCAGGCGTTCGAAAGTCCAGGCATCCGTAAGGCGTCGTTCATCTCGTCGATGAGGCGCTCCTGGGATATGGTGTCGGGAGTGATGTGCCTCAGCAGCGGGGTAAGCCACTCCGGAGACCACGACGAATACCACGTGTCGATCTTTCGCCAGTCGGATTTGGGCTTGAGCGTAACGACGGTCTCGAGCATGGAAAGCGGCGCCGGGTCGGTGGAGGTGCCGGCGCGCCCGGCCTTGCCGAGGACCCGGTCGACCTCCGGAAAGGAAGCGATGATGCGGTCCGTCACCTGCAAAAGCCTCCCGGCCTCGCTGATCGAGATGCCGGGCATCGTGGTCGGCATGTAGAAGAGCGAGCCTTCCTCGAGCGGCGGCATGAATTCGCTGCCGAGCCTCAGGAAAGCCGGCACCGTCGCGACGACGAGCAGGATCGCGGCGGCGATCACGAGCCACTTGCGCCGCAAGGTCCAGGCTGCGACGGGAGCGTACAGCCGCATGAGGACGCGGCTCACCGGATGGCTCTCCTCCTGGCGGACGGTGCCGACGAGAAGGGCGTTGGCAGTGCGGCGAAGCCAGGCCGGCCCGAATTCGAAGGGGTGCGGGCGGGTCAGGAGCATTCGCAGCGCGGGATCGAGAGTGACCGCGAGGACCGCCGCCACGAACATGGAGAGGGTCTTCGTGTAGGCGAGGGGTTTGAAAAGCCTCCCCTCCTGCGCTTCGAGCGCGAGGATGGGAAGGAAGGAGACCCCGATCACGAGCAGCGAAAAGAAGCTTGGACCGGCGACCTGCGTGATCGCCTTCTGGATGACGAGCCGGTAGTCGCCCTTCCGACCCGCCCGCTCCCACGCCTCGAGTTTCTTGTGGGCCTGCTCGACGACCACGATCGCCGCGTCATCGAGGGCCCCGATGGCGATCGCGATGCCGCCGAGCGACATGATGTTCGCGGTCAGGCCGAGTCCGCCGAAGGGTATGAAGGCGATCAGCACCGCGACCGGGATCGTGACCACCGGGATGAGCGCGCTCGGGGGATGCCAGAGGAAGAGCATGATGATGGCCGAGATCGTGACGATGACTTCGATGATGGCGGTGGTGAGCGTCCGGATTGCCCGGCGGATGAGATCGGAGCGGTCGTAGGCGGTCAGCAGCCGCACACCCTCGGGAAGCCCCGGTCCGATCTCGACAAGCTTGCGCTTGAGGCGGTCGATCACCTCGAGCGCGTTCTGTCCCTGGCGCATCACGACGATGCCCGACACAACCTCCCCTCGGCCGTCGAGCTCGGCGATGCCGCGTCGCAGGTCCGGTCCCACCGTGACCTGCCCGATGTCGCGCACCCGGATCGGCGAGCCGTTCTCGCTCGAAGATACGACGATCTCTTCGAAGTCCTCGATCGTACGGGCATAGCCACGCCCCCGCACCATGTATTCGGTCCCGCCGAACTCGATAAGACGGGCCCCGGTCTCGACGTTGCCGCCGCGCACCGCCTCCGTGACCCGCTGGATCGGGATGCCGTAGGCACGAAGGCGCGCGGGGTCAACATTCACCTGGTACTGCTTCTGGTAACCGCCCACCGCGGCGACCTCGGCCACACCCGGCACGGCCTTGAGGTGGTAGCGCAGATACCAGTCCTGGAGCGAGCGCAATTCGGCGAGGCTGCGCTTGCCGGTCTCGTCCACCAGCGCGTACTGGAAAACCCAGCCGAGACCCAGAGCATCGGGGCCGAGCTCGGTCTTCACCCCCGGCGGGAGCGACGGCACGACCGGGGACAGGTATTCGAGCGTGCGTGAACGCGCCCAGTAAAGGTCGGTGCCGTCCTCGAAGATGACGTAGACGAAAGAGTACCCGAAGTCCGAGAAACCGCGCACTGCCCGAACCCCCGGGGCACCGAGCATGGCGGTCACGATCGGATAGGTGACCTGGTCCTCCACGAGGTCGGGGGAGCGGTCCCAGCGGGAATAAACGATGACCTGGGTGTCGGAGAGGTCCGGGATGGCGTCGAGCGGCATTCGCACGATGGACCACCACCCGGCGACCACGGCGGCGAGCACCGCCGCGAAGACGACGAGCTTATTGCGCACGGAAAAGTCGACAATGCGGTCGATCATCGGACCACCTGCGGGTAGACCGTCGGATCGGCGTCGAACGCCTGCTTGCACTCCGGCGCACAGAAGAACCAGGTCTTTCCCGCGTGCTCGCTCAGCAGACCCTGCTCCCGGGCCTCCACCGGATCCACTTCCATGCCGCAAACCGGGTCTTCCATCCGGGACGCCATGCTCTCGTGAGCGTTTGGCAGCCGACGCTCCTGCTCCGCGGACTCCTTCACCCCCTGTGCCTTGGCAGCCACTGCCTGTGGATCGCGATCGAACGCTTTCTTGCAGACCCGCGCGCAGAAGAACCAGGTCTTTCCCCCATATTCGCTCACAAGCCCCTTTGCCCGGGCCTTCAGCGAGTCGACCCGCATGCCGCAGACCGGATCGACCTGCATTCGCATGGGCTCCGCGGACGCCGCTCCGTGGCTTTCATCGTCACCGCGGGCGGGTGCCCGCATGGGCATCTGCTCCGGTTGCGGAGCCGGAGGTGGCGTCTTCTCCTGCATCGACGGAGGCATCCCGTGCTGCCCATCCTCGTGAGGGGCCGAAACAGCGGGGGGCATGGAGCGCTCCCCGGCGGGACGGGAAAGAACGCCCCGGGGGTCCTTGTCGAACTCCTGTTTGCACTCCGGGGAGCAGAAGACAAAGGGCGCTCCCTGGAAGGTGCTGATGAGCCCGGCGCGGCTTGCTTCGTCCGGGTCCACGTCCATGCCGCAGACCGGGTCCTCCATGTGGAACGCCTTTGTCCCAATGCCGTTGGCGGGCTGCCGCTCCTGCGCCGCAACCTCCTTTACGCCCTCGGCCTTGGCGGCCGCCGCCTTCGGATCGCTGTCGAATTCCTGCTTGCAGACCGGCGCGCAGAAGAACCAGGTCGTTCCCCCATATTCGCTCACAAGCCCGTTCGCCCGCGCCCTGGTCTCATCCACCTCCATGCCGCAGATGGGGTCGAGTGCCATGCCGGCCACAGCGGCCCCTGCAGCCCGCATCCGGCTCTCGGAATCGAGAAGGAAGTTCCCGGCGGTAACGATCGTCTCACCCTCCATGAGGCCGCCGACGATCTCGACTCGTTCGCCGAGCCGCCGCCCCGCGCGGACCGTGCGGGGCACGAACACGCCCTCGCCCTGCTCCACGAAGACGATCCGGCGCGTTCCGGAGTCGATCACAGCCCCCTTGGGAACGAAAAGGCCGGGGCCGATCTCGACGGGAAGCTCGACGTCCACCAGCATGTCGGGGCGAAGAAGGAGGCCGGGGTTGACGACGTCGAGACGAACCTTGAGCGTCCGGGTGGCGGCTTCAAACCGGGGTGGGACCCCGCTGACCACGGCCGCGAACCTGCGGCCCGCTCCGGGTTGCATCACAATCGCCCGTGTGCCCGCCTTGAAGTGCTCCTCCTGCCCCTCAAAGGCGTCGGCGAGCACCCAGACGAGGCTGAGATCCGCGATCGTGAACAGGTCCGCACGCGCGTCGAACGACTGCCCGAGGGAGACGTTGCGCGAGGTGACGATCCCAGCGGCAGGGGCTCGGATTTGCACGAGATAGGCGGGCTGGCGTGTTGCCGCAACCTCTTCCACCTGTTCCGCGGTCATGCCCAGATTCAGGAGCGCCTGGCGAGCCACGTCCACGTTCCGCACGTAGGTCGCGAGCTGGCCGCCGCCCTGGAAGTTGTCGTAAGGATTCGTGCCCCCCTTCTGCACGTTCTGATAGGTTTCGAACATGCGAAGAAAATTCTGCTGGGGGACGAGCAGTTCACCGGAGTAGTACGAGCCCAGGATTTCGCCCTTGTTCACGAGACTCCCGGTCGTCGCCGCGCCCATCTCGCGGATCCTCCCGGCGGTCGCCGCCGTGACCCGGAAGAGCCGCGTCTCATCAGGAGCTACGGTCCCCACCAGCCGCAGGGTGTGACGCAGGGTGCCGGATCGGACCGCTTCGCGCGCCACGCCGATGAGCTGCAACCGGTCGGCGCGGACCGTCACAGCCCCCGGAGGGGTTGTCCCAACCCCGCCCGGCGTGGCCCCGCCGGCATAGACGGGCTCGAGCGGCATCCCGCAGGGCGCGGTCCCCGGTTCCGGCGACCGGAAAGAGGGATTCATGGGGTCCACGTAGTAGAGGAGCTTCCGATCCCCGGCCCCCCCGGTACCCCCGCTCCCCCGGCTTGCGTACCAGCCGGCAATAAAAGCGACGGGGACCAGGATTGCGACAAGGATCAGAAACGTTCGCTGGCGCATGAGTCGTCCGTTTATCCTGGAATCGGACTTTCGGCGCAGCCGCAGGAAACAAAGGAGAGCCCTGCGTGCGGCTCTCCTTCGGTTTCCGCTCGGGTACGCGCGGCTAGTAGTTGACTCCAATCAGGAAATTGCGAGGATACAACGCGTTGTCGTTTACGGTAAAAGGCCGCATCATCTCATTGTCCTCATGGTCGATGATGTGACAGTGCCACACGTAGCCGTGGCCGTGATTCGGGCTGAAATCGTACCCGGCCGCGTCGGCGAGGGTGACGGCGGGCAGGTCGGGTTTGGCGAAGCGCACGAGGATGCGCGTCACCATATTCGGAAGCGCCTGGACGGTATCCTTCCAGCCGATCTCCTGCGGGGTCGGCGGAACCGGGAGGCCCACCAGGGAAAGGGTAAGGGCCGGATCAGGGTTGCCTCCCAGCACGCACTGGGGGTTCAGCCCGCTGTAGCGGGGGTCCCCTCTCCCCGGAGCGGTGACCGCGCAGCCGATGGCGCCGGAGCTGTTGTAGTCCAGCGGCGGGCCCGCGCCGTCCAGAGGAAGACCTGCGGCAGTCAAAGCCGTGTTGTAGGCGGCAAGGTAGCCCTTGACGTCGAGACCCTGCCGGTTCAAGACCTGGAACGCCACCAAATGCGGGTGGATCGGGTGCGCGTCAGCCGTGAGGTTGAGGATCTCCCAGAGCTCCGTCTCACCCTCGTGCGGCAGTTCGGAATAGTAGCTGGTGTTCCACATCGTGTTGATCGGGGTGAAATCGTTGTAGAGGCGAGGCTTGCTGCCGTCGTACAGGGTGTTGTTGACCAGGACCTCCAGCGGACCACCCGCGCCGATGGCCTCGTTGAGGGTGAGGCGCCGGGTCTTGTGGATCGTCACCCCCGCGGCCGGCGTGGTGCCGAGCGCCGTGGTCAGGCGGACCATGGGTTTCGGGAGGCCGTCGGCGGGATTCACCCGGATGGCCGGAGCGGGCAGAGCGGCAGGATTGAACGTTTTGTCCACAACGGGCGTGGCGGCGACCCGAAACTGCATGACCTTGCCGGTGGTGTTGCCGTTGACGGGAGCGCCACCGACCCAGGGAGTCCTGGCGGTGTTGCGCATCTCCAGGGTCTGGCCGGCAACTCCGGAAAAGTCGACGATGACCTCGTAGCGCTCACCCGGCATAATGGCGAGCTTGTCGTTCGGCTTGAGGTTCGGGTTGATCTCCCGGGGCGCGTCGAGGTAGCCCTGGTCGTTGCCGATCACCCACATCGAGGGACCCTTCAACCCGGTGGTTTTGCTCATGAGGAACAGCTCGTAGGCGCGGGCATTGGAGCCGTTCAGGAAAAGGAAGCGGTAGCGCTTCGGCTGGACGGCGAAGTAGGGCCACGTTTTGCCGTTCACAAGGATCGTGTTGCCCACGAACTCCGGCACCCAGTAAGGATGCTCGGGGTTGATGCCGACGTTCGGAAAGAAGAGCTGACCGTTGGTGTCGAACATGCGGTCCTGGATGATGAGGGGGACGGTGAGGTCTGCGAGGGGGCGATCATTCTCGGTTTGACCAACCGGCGGCACCCATGTGGCGTCGGCCAGACCCAGGGGGTGCAGGCCCTTTGCGAGGGTGGACGCGGGCTCGGTGATGATGTAACCGCCCGCGAGGCCGGCGTACACGTTCAGGCGGGTGGCGCCGAGCATGTGGTCGTGAAACCAGATCGGCGCGGCCTCCTGCCCGTTAGGGTAGACGTAAACCGCCTTGCCGGCGGTCGCGTCATTGGTGCCGCCCTTCGAGTAGTAGCCGTGCCCGAAGACACCGTTTCGCGTCCACCAGGAGTCCGGGCCGCCGTCAACCACCGACGGGACCTCCCCGCCGTGGATGTGCACCGAAGCAGGAACGGGCGAGCCGTAACTCGCGGGCGGCGGGACCGCCTGGAGCCCCAGGAAGCCGTAATTGTTGAGACATGGGGCGGGCATGACGCTCACGCCCGGCACAAAGGCCTGGGCCGCCTGCCAGCACAGGTTCAATTCCGGAAGGGCCGTACCGACGGGAACGTTGAAGTTGATGGGCGGCGGCGCGGTGTTGAGCGACAGCGGATCGCCCCAGATCAGCGTCTGGTCGGTGGATGTGGTGTACGCCTTGACATTGGCCACGTTCGCGCCGGGAAGCCGGTTGTAATAATTCATTTGCGTCGGCGTGTGGCGGTTGGCGAGGACCACCGGGCCGAGATAGGAGCGGGGCTGAAGCCCTGGGGTACAAGCCGCGCCCTCCTGGTAGCCCCAGACCCAGGTCGCCGGGGCAACACCGGCGACAGCCCCCACAACAGGGGTGCCCGGCGGCAGGACGTTTGTCTGGTACTCGCAGATGCTGACATCGATCACCTGGTTGCCGGTGACCGGATCCTTCGTTCCGACGGCGACCGGAATCCCGGTGGCCCCGGTGACGTCCAGAACATCCAGAGGTTGTCTGAACTGCGGTATTTTCGTGGGGTTCAAAGGTGTCTGCACGGCCGGCGCGGGCGCCGCCCGGACTATCGGGGCCGCCGTCAGGGTGGGCTGCACCGCGATCGCCGGGACGCTCCAAAGGAGCAGGACAGCGAGCCCCGCGCACAAAACCGTGGGCAATGCGGGAAACGGCATGATTCTTTCGATTGTTTTCATGGCGTAAAACCTCCTTGTGGTGCGAGTTTTCGGTCGGACGGAATGACGGTTCACGTCACCCTTAAGACCTGGCGGCAGTGACATGCCTGCCATTGACCCGAATCCCTCCGGAAGAGACAAATCCCCTTTCGGATCGAGTGCAGCATGGTTCTGCAGACCAAGCACTAAGCCGTCTCTCTCTCTCGTCAGGATCAGACCCGTCGTAACCGGAGAACTGGAAGTTGCAGGAGAGCCGGAGTCCCGCTTTCGCGGGAATGACGACCCCATCCCCGGAAATGGGGAGCGGCCGATCTATCGTGTATGACGATTTTGCCGGAATTCCATTACGCGAAGGGATGACCTTCAAAAGGAGAAGGTGCAGAAGACTTTTCTCCTCGCCACATCTCACTCACCGGATGCGAAGTCGAGATACTTCGGCGACATCGTCATGAACCTCTCAAAATGCATCGTTTATGGCGATTCAACCCGAAACGGGCTCCGCACGGCACGAATTGATGCCTGTCCTTTGCTGTTGTCGAGCGGTTCGGCAGGTGTGGTTCGCTTCATCGGCCCGGCCGATGTCGCGAGAATGAGGGGGGAAATGAAATCTACCGCTCACCTGGACGTCAACTTTTCAAACATTAATTATTTTTAATGGTGAAAAATAATATAACCTGCCTGAGACGCAGTACATAGAGCGAATTGCTTATTTTTCCATGTGCCTGACAGTATTGTTGACAAAAACCGGCGGCGCGAACGGAATCCTTCGCCCCCCCTTTCTATCCGGTCCATACCGGGTTTTCCCCACCACCCCTCGGGAGCAACTCCGGCGTTGCTCCTTCCTGAACGTGACGGAAGACAATTAACACACCGATATAATTAAAGTAAAATCTGCAGCGCCAGGGCCGCGAATCGAGCGGCCGAAAGCCGGGCTTTGCGGCAGTGATCGCGGGATGCCCACGTCAGCGTACATCGAGGGATTTTATTCCTGAGAACGACGGAGGCCGGGGTCAAAAAAAAGCGCGAAGGTCCTCCAGCGTCATCCCCCGGACCGGACCCGTGCGCACCAGCCAGGCCAGGAAGGCCCGGATCTTGTCCACCAGGCGCCTGACATCGGACTCCGTTCGGAATTTGGGCGTCGCTCCCGGATGGACTTCGGAGGAATGGAGGAACATGCACAGGACACATCCGCCGCGGGCTCTGTGCAGATTCGCGGCAAGCTTCATTGCGCTCAGAGAAAACCAGGCGGGGTGGACCCCGACGACCGCGGCATGGCGATAGGCGGTCAGCAGGAAATCCCGAACACGGGGAGGCAGAAACGATGACTGCCGATAGACGGCGTTTCGCGTCCGGGGAAAGAGGGGAATCATGGTGAGGGGGACTTCCAGTACCGAGGGGGTCCGGCCGTCGGAACCTTCCAGGCGGTAGGGTTCGCAGGGGGCCATGAAATGATCCGGTCCTCCGGCCGTTCGGCGCAAGGGAACGATGCTGCTGTCGGTGAGCAGGCCCAGTTCAGGCAACAGCTTTGGAACCTGTGTCCCGATATCGAACCGTCCCATCCGGAACGAACGCGCGGTCACGCCGAGGTTCGTCTTCAACGCGTCGAGCAGGTTTTCGAGCTTGGCCCGCAGAAGAGCCGGCGGCAACAGGTCCGCGGGGACCGGTTCGGGATAGGGCAGTTTGTCGAACGGAGGAGTGCTCCAATGGTGCAGATGCGCGCCGATTTCAGCCCCCCTCAGATCTTTCCAGTCCAGGAGAACCTTCCGGGCACACGCATCCCGGGCCACCCGGTAAGAAACCAGCAGGGTCGGGGGAAAACCGAATTCCTTCGAAACGAACTCGAGGCGATCGAGCCCCCGTATGTTCTCCACGCCCGGGGGCTCCCGGGAATATTCGCCGGTGAACAGCCCTTCCTCTTCAACATCGATGCTGAAGACCAGCTTCAAATCACTTCCCCTTGGGCGTGGGCACCGGGCTCCGGCCTTCCATTCGCGAAACGTCGAACGCCACCTTCACGCTCCGGTTCCTCGCCTTGTCGAACGCGGTCTGAAACGCGTCGGGATATGCATTGAGGCCGAACACATGGGTGAGCAGCCCCTCGATGGGGAAACGGGGATCCGCCAGGAGGTCCACTGCCATCCGGTAGGTGCGCACGGTCTGCCCCCGAAAGGAGGCGTAAGCGTAACAGGCCGATCCGGTCATGCGCAATTCCCGGAACCAGAGGCTGGAGAAATCCACGGGACCCAGCCGCCCTGCCGTTCCGACCATCACGTAGGTTCCCCTGCCGCGCAGCACCAGCAACCCTTCCTGGAGCGAGTGGCTGCTGCCGACGCAATCGAAAATAAGATCGGCGCCGCCCTCCAGGTTTCCGCCTCCCAGGGTCGTGGGCATCATCCGGGCCCCGACCGCTTCTCCCAACCGGGCTCGCCCCGGGGACAAAAGCACGGAATCCGCGCCTCCCCGGAGCGCCAGATCGCCCTGGAACGGATGCCGGGCGACGGCCACGAGCCTGGCCGCCGAGCCGAGCGCCCGGAGGATCCGGATGAGATGCTGCCCGAGAATGCCCGCCCCGTAGACAACCACCGTGCCGCCGTCGGCCGGAAAGTGATCGAGCGCCGGCTGCAGGGCCGAAGCCAGGGAATCCGTCAGGACCGCGGTTTCGTCGGGCATCTCCTCCGGCACCCGGATCAGCTGGCGCGGATGAGCGGCCATCAGCTCGGCCATCCCGCCGCCGACGCCCCGGGTGTAGCCCAGCACGGTCCCGGGAGGGAGACCCCCGGTCGTGAAGTTCTCGCAAAGGTTGTAATGGCCCGCCGCGCAGGAGCGGCACGGGGGCACGCCCCGCACCTCGCAGTGGAGAACCGGTTCCACCACTACTCGATCCCCCGGCTTCCAGGCCGATCCGGCGGGCGCATCGACCACTTCGGCAACCACCTCGTGGCCGAGAACGGCGGGAAGGGACGCGTAGGGTTCGAGCAGATATGACTCCACCCCCTGCAGGAGCCTGAGATCCGACCCGCAAATGCCGCAATACCTCGGGCGAAGCGTGACCCAATCCGTCGAAGGAGGAGCGAACGGCACCTGCTCCAGGCGCAGCGGGGTCACTCGCGGGAAGAACCGGCGCGGCCGAAAACGGCTCAGCAGCCGCCCCAGCAGATAACGGACGACGGAACGTCGATACACCAGCGCTTTCATCTTCCTCCACACCACCGCTCAAGGACCTTGTGATCGGGTCCGATACGACTATAATGCGTCGGATCGTATCGGACCGCGGCCGACATCCTTCGGCCCGGATGCGCAGCCGCGAGTCTGTCACGAATGGCCTTGCCCTGTCAATGGAGTGCACCTTCCGGTTGAAAATTTCGACCGGAAGGGCGAAGATGCCGTTCGGAAAAGACCGGGCAAAACCGCACTCGCGCAGCTTCACCGCGCAGTGTCGATCGGGCTTCGCCGGTTCGCGGGCGCTCCAGGCCGAGCCGATGAGCCCTTTCGCATGCCCGGCGTTTGATATCGATTCGCGTTCAAGGGCGGGGAACAAGGCATCACGGGAAGGCGAGGCCGAAGAATACCCCCTGCGACCCGCGCAATTGCAGGGAAGGGCTTTGTGCCCTTCCCGCCCGATGTCGCCGCCTTGAACGCAATTGTCCATGGCGCGGGCGTCGCCGCAAGGCATGAAAACAGACTCACCCGGGAGTCTGTTTTCCAGGTAATTTTGACGTCTCGCGCCACATCCGCGAAGCCGGTACGGGACTGTTGACTCGGAGACCGTTTATGGGCAGAACCAGTGCGATTTCGTTGAACGCAATCGTGAAGAATATCCGGAAAATGGCCCGGCACCCGCAGATTGCCTTGCGGCTGGCATCGCTGCAGACCGAAAAATGGTTTTTCGATCTTTTGAATCCGCGAGTCGACGAGGGTTTCGCAAAGAAAATCAGGCAGGTGAGCTTTCGCATCACCGACATCTGCAACCTGCGCTGCACCACTTGCGGCCAGTGGGGAAAGGACGGTTTCCTTCATGGCCGGGATCAGAAGGAGCTAAAGAAGCAGGAGGTGCCCCTGGACCGTTACGTGGAGGTGCTGTCGGACCTCGTTCGGGAAGGCCACCGGCCGTTCGTCTATCTGTGGGGCGGCGAGCCGATGCTCTATGAAGGCTCCGTGGAACTGATCGAAAGGGCCTCCATGATGGGACTGCCGGTTTCCATCGCCACCAACGGCACGCACGTCGCCGCCAACGCCCGGCGACTCGCGGCCGCGCCGATGTTCCTGCTGCAGATGTCCATCGACGGCCACTGCGCCGAGGTGCACAACCGCGCTCGGCCGGCGGTGGGCGGAATGAACAGCTTCGCCGCCATCGAAGCGGCCTTCCAGGCGGTCCGGCGGGAGCGGAAAATCCAAGGCGGAAATTTGCCTCTCATCGCCTCGCTCACCGTGATCTCACGCACCAACAGCCGGCACCTGGTCGACATTTACGAGACCTTCCGGGACCGCGCGGACCTCTTTGTGTTCTACCTGTCATGGTGGATCGACGAGGAACGGGCCCGATTGCATGACGAGGATTTTTCACGCCGGTTCGGCTTCACCCCCACCTTGCACTGGGGCTGGACGGGAGACTGGAAGCCCGACGACTGCGACGCGCTGGAGCGGCAGATGAAAACGCTGGAAGACGTGTCGCGCGGTTTGAACGCCCCTCCGGTGATTTTCATTCCCAATATTCGAGGCGGCGACGATCTGCGGACCTATTTCACCGACCATCGCGCCCGATTCGGCTTCGACCGGTGCATATCCATCTACCAGGCCGTGGAGGTGAACAGCAACGGGGACATGTCCCCGTGCCGGGACTATCACGATTACGTGGTGGGAAACATCAAGGAACGATCCATCACCGAGCTGTGGAATTCTTCCCGTTATCGGCAGTTCAGGCGCAGCCTGACGAAGGACGGGCTCATGCCAGCCTGCTCCCGTTGCTGCGGCCTCATGGGTTACTAAAGTGCGCTCCCACCCGATGCCCCCGAACGTCTCGCGGCAGCCCGCGGGCGATGTGCCCGTCAAGACGGTGTTCCTGCTCCAGGATCTGCTGTTTGGAGGCACGCAACGACAGGTCCTGGACCTGGCGCTTCACCTGGACAGGACCCGGTTCGCGGTGGAACTGTGGATGATGCAGGCGGGAGACGATCTGGTCCCGCCGGCCCGCGACCGCGGCATACCCCTGCGATGGCTTTCCCGGGCGAGGTTCGCCGGCCCGCTCTGCCTTTTCCGCCTGTGGCGCCTGCTGCGCCGGGAGCGGGTGGAGCTGCTCGTGCTGTTCACCGTCGTGCCGAACATCTGGGGAAGGCTGCTCGGAAGGCCGGCGAAAGTGCCGGTGATCGTGGGCACCTGCCGGGGAGGCGGCTCTCCTCGCCGCCAGCATGAACGGTGGTTGTGGAACCGGGCGGACCACCTCATCTGCAACAGCCGTGATTTGAAAGAAGTCCTGCTGCGCAGCGGCCCGATGCCCGACGCGATGGTGAGCGTCGTTCCGAACGGGGTGGACCTCGAATTGTTCCGCCCGCCGAACTTCCGGTCCCCATACGGCGAGGTCATTCTGTCCGTTGCCCGGTTCGTCCCCGACAAAGACCAGAAAACCCTCGTGGAGGCGTTCGCCGCCGTCGCCGATCGTCATCCGGGGGCCGAGCTCCGGCTGGTGGGGGACGGCCCCCGCCTGGAACCGGTCAGGCGGCACGCCCTCGCGCTCCTGCCCGAAAGCCGCGTGACCTTCCTGCCCGGACGCCTGGAGTTGCTCCCGCTCTTCCACCAGAGCAGCCTGTTCGTTCTCAGCTCGCTTCGGGAGGGTCTCCCCAACGTCATTCTCGAAGCCATGGCCGCCGGGCTCCCCGTGGTGGCGACCCGCGTGGGCGGCATTCCGGAAGTGGTGGAGGAAGGCCGCACCGGCCTTCTGGTCCCCGCGGGAGACGTCCGGGCCATGGCCTCCGCGCTGGACCGGCTGCTTTCCGATGAGAACCTTCGGAATTCCTACGGCAAGGCGGGGAGAATGAAAGTGGAGGAAAAACACCACTGCCGGACGGCGGCCAGGGAGCACGAAGACATTTTCGAACGCCTGCTCGATCAGCGGGCTCCCGATGGAACGGACATCGCCCGTTCGCGTATGAAACAAGGTTGCGGTCAAGATGGGTGCATCGGGCGGGAGGGCATAAAGCCCTCCCCTACGTCTGACCGGCACATCAGTCCGTAGTGGCGGGGTTTATCCCCGCCCGCGTCACTTCCCGCCGGGCTGGTGTTGTGTCATCTTGAACGCACCTCTGTATGAAACGCCCCACCAGTTCGAAAACTTCCTGATTTCCGATGAAATTGCCCTCGGCGATTTTCCGCCTGCACTGATCCAGGTTCGCTTCGAACTCGGGGATGATGCCGGGCCCGGGTTTGAGGTGGGAGCAGCACAGACCGTACCCCAGCTTTTCCACGTAATGCGCGTTGAGCTGCTGTTCGAAGGCGTTCTTGAACGGAATCGAGAGGACGGGTTTGCCATAGTAGAGCGATTCCGAAATCATGGTGTGCCCGCCGCCGCAAATCACGTAAGTGCATCCGGCCAGGTCCGCGAGGAATTCCGCCTCGGAGTTTTTCTTGAACTGAAGGTTGCCGCTGAGGTGATCGGAGTTGAAACCGTAAACGATCACGTTTCGGTCGATGCTTCGCAGGAACGGGAAGAAGTTCTTGAACGTGGTGGAAAAGCCCTGGTAGACCAGCACGTAGCCGCCGTCGGACGGCGTATTGGCCAGGACGCTCTCCCTGAGCAGCGGCGGCGCCAGGACGGCCTTCGGGACGTCTTTCTTCATCGGAGGATGAAAGAATGAAATCACCAGGTACTCCGAGGCCTCGGTGAAGAGGATCCGCGAAGCCCAGTAGTTCAGCAGGTAGTTGCGGTATTGCCACCGCGGGATGCTGTGATCGGTGAAGTTGGTGATATGCTGGTGGTCGATGGAAAGACAGGGAATCCCCGTTTTGCGGCAGGCCCGCGGCACCAGGTATTCGTAGTCGGTGAGGGCCACGTCCGGCTTGAAGCGTTCCACCTGGTCCAGAACAGACCGGAACAGCTCCTTCTCATGCAGGAAAAACCCCGCATTCTGGAAGATGACCGGCCCGGTGGCGACTTTGTGGTTCCGAATGGGAGTCACCGGGTTCGGGCAGTCGAACACCGTGTATTCGCGGGAGAGGATTGCCGCTCCATCACTGTGACTGACAAACAGGAATTCGTGCTCCGGAAAGCGCCTGGCGACGGTCAAAGCCCTGATTGCATGCCCATGGCCGGTGCCGTGCACTCCATACAGAATTCTGGCCATTCTTTCATTTCCATTCCGGAGGGGAGGCAACGGAGTCCTCGGGGCATCACCGCCTCGGCGTTGTCATTCGGGTGCGGCACCCCCCTCGCAAACGATCGATACGGATGCAAGCGCTTCGTTTATAAAGGATGAAGCCCGAGCACGCAATTGGAAAAATCTCCCCGGCTTCCGGTCGCTCGAATTATTTGCTTGCGAAAGGCCGCATCCCGTGTCAATTGGAATCACCGGAGCCTCCGGACTCCATTTTCGGGATCGAAGGAACGGACCATGGTCTATTGGATCGCTGCATCGATGGCGGCCGTGCTGGCAACTCTGGGCCTGCTCTTCGTGCCGGACTGCTCCGGCCGCTCCCGCGGGGCGGAGGGCGGACCGGCGCTCCGGCCGACAACCTGGCCCCGGGTGTCCCTGATCGTCCCGGTGGCCGGAATTGCGGACTGCACGGAGACGTCCCTTCGATCGCTGCTCGATCAGGATTACCCGACGTTTGAAATCCTCTGGGTCACCCGCGACGCCGAAGACGACGCGGTTTCCCTGCTGCGCCGTTTGATGCGGGAACGGGAAGAGAGCGCCGCGCCCCCGGTTCGCCTCGTTACGAGCGGTCCCGCGTCGCGATGCGGGCAAAAGAACCACAACCTTCTTGCCGGCGTCGCGGCCGCGGCGGCCGACACGGAGGTGTTCGTCTTTGCGGACAGCACTCATGAAGCGCGGCCCGACTGGCTGCGGGCCCTCGTGGCCCCCATTTCCTTCGGCCGGACCGCCGTCACCACGGGCTACCACCACATCCTGCCCACAAGAGCCACCCTTCCCCTGCTCGGGCGCGCCGTCACCGTCCTGGCCTTGTATCGACTGCAGGAATGCCGGTTCATCACGCAGCCGTGGGGCGGAAACACGGCCATCGCCAGAGCGTTGTTCGAACGCCTGAAAGTGGCGGACACGTGGGCGGGCAACGTGGTGGACGATGTGTCGCTCGCGATGCTGCTCCGGCAGGCGGGCCTGCGGGCGACGCCGGTGCGGGAGGCGTGCCTGACCACTCCCTTGAATGATCAGGACTGTTCGGCATGGACCCGGTGGCTGACCCGCCAGTGGCTGTACCTGAAATTCTGCTTCCCCGGCTCTTGGGCGGCCGCCGGCATGCTCCTCGCAGCCCTGGCAGCGCTCATCGCCCTGGCCGGCCTCCAGGCCCTCCTGCTGCTGACCGGTGCCGACGCCTCACTCCTAAACCTCGCTTCGCTTGCGTTCCTTGCGGGCCTGGCCGGAATCGGGCTCTCCCTCAGGAAGTTCCATCCCCGCCCGGGTCCTGTCCCGTATTGGCCGGCCGCCGTGGCAGCGGCCGTGTTCGTGGCGATATGGAGCCACCTCCGAACCTGGCGCGCGCATGAAATCCGCTGGAAAGGCATCCGCTATCGCGTGGGCGCGAAGGGCAGAGTCATCTCCATACACTGAGGGTCAAACCTACACTTTTCACAAATTTCCGATGGTCGTTCCCCGGGGACGGACCGACCCCCTGCCTTCGCCGCGGCACCGATTGCGTTCCCTCGGGAAGGCGGTCATCGGGAATGACACTCGGGTTAACCTGCACATTTAAACGAGATTATCTTCTTTTCCCCAAATCATTGGGCTGTGGAATCGACGCGACGTGAGCACTTCGATATCGGCGAGCCGAAACCAGTTTACCTGCGTCGCAGCGTGAAACGAAGCCGGCAAAATGCAGCAAATTCCTTCAGCTATTATTTGAACAGGACTTCAGGTTGCTTCGACAATTCTCCTCTTCCCTCTTGATTTGATCCCGGCAGCTTCGTTCCCAACCGGCATCAAATTCGCATTCATCAGCATAGCATTCTTCAGTCCTTCCTCCATGCATATAGCATGAATCTACGCAAACCCGCTTCTTACTGCGAATACAGCTATCGATAGAAGTTATCTTATTAATACAATTATGATATTCTGTATTGCAATCGAAATGAGCAAAGCCAATAAATGGTAGTGAAATAAATACAATTCCAGATATTATAACTGATCTAACTTTTGTTACAATCATGCCAAATCTCCATTTTATCATTGTAATAAATTATTATATTTGCTTTTATATATTAACTCTATTTCATACTGTCTATTATTTATAACAATCCCAATATTCTTTGTGGTTGTTTTATTCCATGCCTGTGATTTTTTAAATAATATACACCAGCCTCTGGATGGTCTTGTCATATAACCTGGCAATCTTTTTGGCCATGTGGCAGGGGATGTGGTCACAAAGCCGACAGTAAACATGCAGGGAATTGACATTGTGTTGAATGACTCGGCGAACTGTTTTCATGACGTCGCCTCCATCACGGGCGGTTACCGGGTATGCATTCGATCGCACATCTTGTTCCAACTCGGCCCGACTTGAGCCTTTAACTTTTTTGACAATCCAATCCCTGGAAAGTTCCGGAGTTTTTTTCGGCAATCCGGGAGGTTTTTCCTGCACGGGGTCGAATCCGCATCCACCACGAAAGCACGCGGATCGTCCCGGAGGCGGGGGCAGGCCGGCAACACTGCCATTCGCGGGGGCGCGCGGGGCGGTCGGCATTCTCACCTGCGCGGCAAGGCACGTGCGCACCCATCCCCGGCGGCGCTTCACGCCATCGGTCACCTGGATGTTGTGACTACATCGCAGGACTTGACACTCAGCAGCTTCAAATCTAATTGATCGCCTCATTCACCGTCCAGAATCCCACCGTCCGCCCCTCGAGCCGGATTTTGACTTTCCCAGTGAAAATCGTGGTGTACACTGAGGGTCAAACCTACACTTTTCACAAATCCGGGACAATCGTCCCATCTGAAGGAACCGGCCCCCTGCTTTCCCCGGAGTGTCGGTCGGATTCTCATAAAGATGCGGTAATCCGGAAAGCCACCCCCAGTATACCCGGTCCCCCGCCCGGGAGATCGCAGCAAACGGAACCACGGCGCGCATCCCCCACCCAGGCTCCGAAATTGAGGCCGGTTGCCGGTACCGGCCTTTTCTTCAGGCACGCCCACAGCGTCGTTCACACGAGATTCCCGTGACGGAAGCACGCACCGCACATTTCGAAACAGGCTGAGCCACATCCGGAGCTTCGTCGGCCGGCAGGGCGCAGCCTTTCCACACGGTTCCAATCCGCACACATACGGATGAATGGCCCCCATTAACGCGACCCCGCCAGGCAAGTATCAGGAGCCGTTCGGCATGCTTTATTTCAAAATGAAAAGGGTTCCTTACCGCTGTGATGGTACGGTCTTCTAGGAACTTGCGTTCAACGGTCATGAACTAAGGAGGCATTCACGTCCTTCTCATGAACAACATTCTGATCCGGCGTGGATAGATCATGTTGAAATGTAGATATCCCGTGATCAGTTTCCTATCAAGAACCAGTCGTCGGTCAGCACTCAATTTCGAGGCTGGAGAAGGGTCTCTTGGAGCGCCATAATTTCTCCTCTCGTCTCAATTCTTGCCCGTTTCTCACCTCTCGATGCAAGGCAAGACATTGCCTTACTCTTTTGAAGGGGTTATTGATACGAAGGGTGTCGCACTCGGTGAAACCGCCTTCAAACAGTTCACCTGGTGAATTTGTCTTGGATTACTCTCATTTTACTGACGGCAGCCCGTTACTGTCCGGCAAAATTTTGATCACCCCCTGTAACTCTTGGATTTTTAAAGCTCTTTGACATATTTTTTCGTTTTCGATTTGAATTTCGACCGGTGATGCCCTCCCGGCACCTTGGGATGGCGACCATATATTCCGGCAATGCCGTTTCCCGCCAATTGCTCCAGTTTCTCCCCCGGCATGAGTTCGACTTTTGCGTCCGCCGATGTCGAGGAGAGCACCGGGTAAAAACCTTCACCACCTTCGACCAGTTCCTCTGCCCGGCATATTTCCAGCCGTCGGGACGAGAGAGTCTGCGGGACATTGAAACATGCCCGAATTCCCACCGGGACAAACTCTGCCACATCGGATTTCAAGGGGCGGTTTCCCGGACAACACCTGCCGGCGCGAATGAACGCCCTGATTACCCCATTTTTGAGGACTTCGGCCGCGTCCTGATCGGCGCCGCCACGTCTGATCGGCACATCGGTCCGTAGGGGCTGGGTTTATCCCGCCCGCGTCACCTCCCGCTGAGCGGGTGTTGCATAATCTTGAACGCACCTCGTTATGAGTCCTGGCGCAATGGGACTGTGAATTTACCATCGAGATATTGTGGACGTGTCTCAAGCGACACGACCTGGAGTTCTCTACAGATCAGCGAGTGAGCAAACATGAATGAAAATATTCCAGAAAGTCTTTCACCTGAAGAATGCGCGAGCAAAATCTTCGAGTTGAGTGACGCAAGGTTTGAGCCCGCAATCGCACAGGATTTGTGGGGCAAGATCCTGCAGCATAAGTGGCTCTTGTCAGAAAAAGTGGGTCGAGATGTGGGCTTTCGAACTGCATGCATAGATTTTCTTGAAAACATGGAACAAGCGGTTGTCGAATACACGAACTATAAACGAAAAGACCTTCTCAAGGAAATGGGAGCCCAGACCATCGGTAGAGAGTTATGGGATGTAATTTCCGATTCACAACCCCCCAAACAGTTGGTTCAGCGGAGGATCATCCTCCCGCTTACGGAAGAGGATCTGTCCAGAAAACACGGCGTGAGTCCTCCCAAGACCATCATTTTCTTTGGGCCTCCGGGCACCGGAAAGACTCATTTCGTCAAGGCGATAGCTGGAGTCCTTTCATGGTGGTACATTGAAATTGCACCCAGCATGCTTATGGAGGACGGCACGGAGAAGGTCGGCGCCAACCTGCGGAGAATGATGGAGAAGGCACGACAGCTTGAAGATGCTGTCATTTTCATCGATGAGTTTGAAGAATTGGCAGGGCATCGAGATCGCGCAGATCGCCTCGATAAGTCCATCACTAACGAATTTCTCAAACAGGTTCCGCTGTTCAAGAACGAAGCGAACAAGGTGCTGCTGGTATGCGCCACCAACTTTATTCAACATCTCGATCCGGCGCTGCTTCGTCCGGGCAGATTCGACTGTATCATTCCTGTTGGGGGATTGAATGAAGAGGAGAGAAGAACTATTTTAGAATACTACGTATCACGGCTAAATAGAGGAGAGATCGACCTGGATCTGATTGTGAAAGAGACGTCCAGGTTTACACCGGCTGATATTCAGTACCTTTTTGAACAGGGTGCTCAATTCGCATTTGAACAGGAAATTGCCAGGAAAGAAGATTACAAAGTAACCACAGAGACCATTTTGCACATGATGTCAAGAATGCATCCATCTCTGACGGATGAAATCATTAGCGAATTCGAGAGAGATAGTATTACCTACGCACGAGTTTAGGGTCAATTGCTGTTGCCTTTAAATATCTTTCCCTTTTAAGGCAGCCATTGTCTCTTTCTTTCGATCGAGGCAAATGTGAACATCATAACGAATGCCTGATTTCGGTTCGTTTTTTCATTATGGTGCTGTCCAATGAAGCTTAGGATCCGGGCTCTATCAGGAGTTTCGGAGCAACGCTCCGCCGTAAGGCTTTTACGGTGTATTTTCGCCATGTTAGGTCGTTCGATATCGTAGTGTCCTCAGGAAACCGTTTCTCTCGGCAATCCTGGAGGTTTTTCCGTAATGGGTCGCCTGCACTATTCCAAGAACGCGAGGGCCGTCCCATGGGTTGGGATGGAGTCCGGCGATACTGCAATTCGCCGGTGGCCCCGGAACCTCGGCATTCTCACCTGCGCGGCAAGGCACGTGCGCACCCATCCCCGGCGGCGCTTCACGCCATCGGTCACCTGGATGTTGTGACTACATCGCAGGACTTGACACTCAGCAGCTTCAAATCTAATTGATCGCCTCATTCACCGTCCAGAATCCCACCGTCCGCCCCTCGAGCCGGATTTTGACTTTCCCAGTGAAAATCGTGTAGTCCTCAAGATAGGCCTTCTGCCCGCCCCTCGAGATGGTGCACTCTTCCGACGTCAACAGCGCGGCCATCGACCTGTCGTCTTTGCGCTCCTGGGACGTGAGGAACCGGTCCAAGGCGCTCTCCGACACACAAACCGGGTATCCCTCATTCATTGTGAGGATGGACTGTGCCCGGGCCGTGACAGAGAACAGGAGAACCAGGAAGACGGCGGTAAAGATTTTCATTCCGGATACTGTGCCTCTCGCCTGTCTTTCCATGTGGAATCTTCTCCTTACAGCGATGCTTCCACAACAGTTCCTACAGCAATGGCCTAGGCCGTCCGCGGTCACGGACGCAGAGACGCCGCCGGTCGACAACCCTGTGCACCCCGCATGCGCGCAATCACAATCCGGCCAGTCTCATCTCATGTCAATTCGCGGTAAGATTACGCAACACCAGTTCCCCAGGCTGTGCGGCGGGCGTGTCATGCATGTCCCTACGCCGGAGAGATCTTCAGGAGGGGTGCGGCTGTCGGACCACAAGGGAAAGGGCTTTATGCCCTCCAGTCAATATCACCCTCTCGAACGCAATTGCCCATGGCGCCTGCGTCACCCGCGAAGTTCGAAAACAGACTCACCCGGGAATCTATCTTCCAGGCAAGTTCGTTTCAGCCGATCGCGCGCCGCGGAGCTAGGCCGCTTCGGACGCCGGCCGGGGCCGCCCCGAAAACTCCTTCCACCAGCGGTAGCCGAGCACCAGCGTCGGAACGACGGCCAAGGCTTCGGCCAGTTCCCGGAACACAAATTTCCCGGCAAGCCAGTACGCGGCGGCCCCCAGGACCAGCGCCGCGCCCAGGTGCAGCATGGACCTCCGTTGCAGGATTCGCAGGCTGACCTGGCATGTGTACACGGTCATTACGGCCACGACGCCTTTGGTCAGAACGATGGCCAGCACCGTCCCCATCAGGGGCGATCCCGGGATGAGCGTGAGGCACAGCATCAGGTTGAAAACGAGCCCGGCTACGTAGAATCCGAGCAAGAGCCGTTCCCGTCCGGAAGTCAGCATGAGGTAGGCGGCAAGATTGTGAATGAACGATATCCCGATGGTCGGCACCAAAATCTTCTGCATCCAGACGGCATCCGAGTAGCCCGATCCGTACAACAATGGGATGATCCGGTCGCTCTCCACGTAGAGCACGAACATGAGCGGCATGGCGACGGCAAGCAGCCAACGGGCGGCGTTTTCGGCCACGGCGGAGAGCTCCGTCCGGTCCGACTGCCAGAGGTTCACGAAGAGCGGGTAGAGTATGTTGCGCAGGAGCACGTTGGAGGTGATGGACGACATGCCGTCGACGAGTTGCCAGGTCACGCCGTACTGAGCGACGGCCTCCGCCCCCGCATGGCTCTGGAGGAAGAAAAGGTTGGCCTTGCCGTAGAGGATCGTGGCGACCGCCATCAGGGTGAAAACCAGGCTGCCCCTGCCGGTGGCGTAGATGCTGCGCAAATCCGGCACAGCAAATCGGAGGCGGGATTGCCTGAGCACGATCAGCATCGATCCGGCCATGTTGACCAGGGTTTCGATCAGTTTGAAGAAGGCCACGATCAACGGCAGGGCCCCGAGATAAAGAGCCCCAATCCCGTATCCGAAGCCCGCCGTGGCGCCCAGCGACTTCAATTTGCCTTCGAGATCCTGCCTGCCCTGCATCTGGCAGGCCACAAAAAAGGAACTGGCAACGGCTTCGAGTCCAACTCCCGTGCCGATCACAAGGACCAGTATCCTCAGGGACGGCGCGTAGCCCTGCCAGTGGACGAACAGGAGCATCCCAATCATCCCCGCGAACAGGAGAATCACCTTCAGCATGGTGAACTGCATCAGGACTTCGCCCTGGCGGTTCTTCTTTTGCGCCAGCTGCGGGACCAGGTGCTGGTCCAGCCCGAATTCCACGACGAACAGGAGCACCTGTCCGACGTTCAGGGCGAGCATGAACTCGCCGTACGTCGTGGAGCTCATTCGCGCCAGAACGATCAGAAAGACGCCCTGCAGCGCCTCGCGGACCCATCTGGCGCTGAGCAGGTAGGCGAGCTTGCTGATGATGCGGTGGGAGGAACGCTTATGTATTGTGGGAGGGGAATCCGTCATGGACGGCGCCTATTCGACATTGACCAAACCGACGGCACCGACGGGCAAATGTATCGCAAGTTTTTTTCTCATTCAATTCCTGCCGGCGTCGTTTCTAGAAAACAGCGCAGAAGGGCGCGGGAGCTTCTCTCCGGATCGAACTCCTCCCGCACGAGCAAACGACCCTTGCGGGCCATGCGCAAACCGCCCTCCGGGTCGCTGATCACCCGGGCCACCGCGCGAGCCAGGGCGACGGGATCCTTTTGCGGCACCAGAAACCCGGTTTCCCCGTCGCGAATGACCTCGCCGATCCCGCAAACATCCGTCGCCAC
>Ga0208041_1000822_pt1 | contig 24996 bp, 24 predicted proteins | sample AD_SCU002_MetaG_FD_184453 | JGI IMG/M metagenome (GOLD analysis project Ga0208041, IMG submission 184453) | Active sludge microbial communities of municipal wastewater-treating anaerobic digesters from China - AD_SCU002_MetaG (SPAdes) (version 2) | ecosystem: Engineered > Bioreactor > Anaerobic...
ATTTGGCGATCAGATTCTTGATCACTTGATACCTTGCTAAATCTTTTTGCGTCATACCGATGATTTCTTTTTCCATGGTTGATGAGATTAATTTATTAACCCCATCATACCGCGAGGTATGACATTTCTATTATCACCGTACTATGACATTACTATTATTAAATGACAGAAAAGAAAAATTATGCCGGCAAACGGCAAAGTTTTTGCAATGACGAAAAAACGGAGTTGTCTCCGTTTTTTCGTCATTGCCGCGCGAATTACCTATCCGCCGTAATGCTTTTGAGGTTTTACTCCAAGACAGTTTATTTTGCGGCGTCTTTGAGGGAAAGATTAATTCTTCCTTGATCGTCAATTTCAATCACTTTCACCGAAACCACATCGCCGATCTTCACCACGTCTTCCACTCTATTCACCCGCCGGTCGGCCAGTTTGGAAATGTGGATCATCCCTTCCTGTCCCGGCAAAATTTCCACGAATGCGCCAAAATTCATTATGCGCTTTACTTTGCCGGTGAACATTTCCCCCACTTTCACTTCCCGGGTGATGTTTTGTATCCACTCGGAAGCTTTCTGTCCCGCCTCTGGTTTTTCGGCGGTGATAAAGATCGTGCCGTCCTCTTCAATGTCAATTTGCACGCCGGTTTGGTCAATGATCTCGTTGATCACTTTGCCGCCGGGGCCGATCACTTCGCGGATTTTATCGGGATTGATTTTGATGATGATAATGCGCGGCGCGTAAGGCGAGAGTTCCGGCCTTGGAGCGGCCAGCTCTCCTTCCAAAACATCCAATATCCGATGGCGCGCCTTTTTCCCCTGCTCCAAAACGCGTCCCATCATCTCTTCGGTGATGCCGTCAATCTTAACATCCATCTGAACGGCGTTAACTCCCCGGCGCGTTCCGGCGACTTTGAAATCCATATCGCCGTGATGATCTTCCGGCCCCTGGATGTCGGTGAGTATTTTGTAGGTTTGCGTGTCTTTGGCGATCAATCCCATTGAAATGCCGGTGGCGTGCGACTTGATCGGCACGCCCGCGTCCATCAATGCCAGTGATGCGGCGGAGAGCGCCGCCATTGAAGTGGAGCCGTTGGAGGAAACGATCTCCGAAGTTACGCGGATGGTATAGGGAAATTCTTCCACTGAAGGAATGAGCGGCAACAATGTCTTTTCGGCCAGCATCCCGTGGCCGATCTCGCGCCGTCCCGGAGCGCGCAAAAACCGCACTTCTCCGCAGGAATAAGGCGGGAAGTTATAGTGGTGCAGGAATCGTTTTTTGCCGGTGATTTCCATTCCGTCAAGCAATTGCTGGTCGCCGGGGGCTCCCAGGGTTGCCGCTGAAAGCGCCTTGGTTTCGCCGCGCTGGAAGAGCCCGGAGCCGTGGGTGCGCGGAATCACGCCGGCGTTTGCCGCCAGCGGCCGCAATTCGTCGGGACCTCTTCCGTCGGGACGCTTGCCGGTGGCCAGAATTGTTTCGTGTAAAATGCGGTCAATCTCTTTTTCATAGAACTTGCCGATGAATTTGGCGATCTCGGCGTCATCGGGATACTTTTGGGCGGCGTATTCTTCCAGTTTGGCCTTTGCCGCTTCCATTTCTTGGCCTCGTTGCGCTTTTTGAGGCTGATAAAGCGCGTTTTTCAAATCTTCGCCGATGAAATTTCGCAATTCCCGCACCAATTCTTCGCCGGGGCCGCGGTCGGACAATGGCTTTTTCGTTTTTCCGCAGGCAGTCGCAATTTTTTGCTGAAAATCCAAAAGCTGTTTGAGGTAAGGTTTGGCGAAGGCGAACGCGCCCAGTATTTTTGCCTCTTCGGTTTCGTTAAAACCTCCTTCAATCATATTGGCCAGGATTTCTCCGTGCCTTTCCACGCCGGCGAAGACCACGTCAATTTCGCTGGCTTGGCGCTGTTCGTAAGTCGGATTCAGGACATATTCTCCGTTAAGGTGTCCCACGCGCACTGAGGCGGTCGGGCCTTGCCAAGGAATGTCGGACACCATTAACGCCGTTGAGATGCCGAACAAACTGATGATGTCGGGCTCGTTTTCCGCGTCCCAAGAGAGCACGGTGGCAATGGTTTGCACTTCGTTTTTTAAACGATCGTCAAAAAGCGGCCGGATTGAACGGTCAATCTGCCGGGCGTTGCAGACAGCTTCGTCGCTGGGGCGGGTTTCCCGCTTGATATAGCGCGGCCCTTTGATCTTGCCCGCCGCATAGTATTTTTCTTCATAATCCACCATCAACGGAAAAAAACCCATATCGGGTTTCTCCTTTTTTGCCATTACCGCGGTGGTCAAGACCATTGTGTCACCGTAGCGGACGACCGCCGAACCGTTGGCTTGATCGGCCAAGCCGTTGATTTCAACGCTTAACTCCTTATCTCCCGTTTGAATGGAAAATTTATTGTTTGCACTATCCATTTTTCTTAAATGTCAAAATCCTAAGTTCAAATGTCAAAGAAAGCTCTAAGCTCAAAGTTCAAAATGAATCCGAGATTCTTTTTTGACATTTGAAATTTGGGCTTGATTTGACATTTGAAATTTGAACTTTGGAATTTATTATAAAGTTATTTTTTTATCAGATATTTTTCGGGTTCCTTTTCAATATCAATGAATTCATCGGCGCTTTCCTTGATCTTGGAAGACGCCGAGCGTCCGAAGGCGATGATTTCCACCCGTTTGCCTTGGTTTTCCAGATATTCAATCAATTGCTGGAAGTCGCCGTCTCCGGAAGCGAGCACGATCGTGTCCACGGACGGCGAGATGCGGATTGCATCCACGGTGATGCCCACGTCCCAATCCGCCTTCTTCAGCCCGTCATAATATTCTTGGAGATCGCGGATGCGGGTTTCAATTCCCAGCTTGACCAGCGCTTCAAAAAACGGCTTTTCCTCGCCGGTTTTTGTGCGCACGACATAAGCGAACGCCCGGATCAGTCCGCGCCGTCCCACGGCGGTTTTCAAAATTTCACGGAAATTGACTTTCGCCTGATACAAATTCCGCGCGGAATAATAAAGATTCTGCACGTCAATTAAGACGGCGACGCGTTGGGCGTTTAATTGGACTGCCATGGACTAGGTCGGGCAAAATTATTTTTTCAATCCGGTTTTCTTCAAAACTTGCGCGTATTGGTGCACATCGGTATCGCGCAGGTAATTCAAAAACTTGCGGCGCTTGGAAACCATTTTCAACAAGCCGCGCTTGGAATGCATATCCTTGGCGTGCCGTTTCAAGTGTTTCTGCAAGCGGTCAATTTCTTCGCTCAGCAAAGCGACTTGCACCGCCGAGGAACCGGTGTCTTCCCCATGCAATTTATACTTTTCTATCAATTTGGCTTTTTCTTCAACGGTAAGCATTTTTTTATTGATTATTTTCTGCGGAAAATAAAATTAATTTTAATTTATTTTAAATTTTGATTTTTGATTTTAAATTTTTTATGTGCCCCCAGCAGGATTCGAACCTGCAACGAACTGCTTAAGAGGCAGCTACTCTACCGTTGAGTCATGGGGGCGGTCAATCACAGCTCAAATTGTTGAATTCCAGCGGGTTCATACTGTCATAATATCCCATTCCCGAAAAGATTGCGCCGACAATGGCATAACTGCCATAGATCAGCAACAGTCCGATGATCACCATAAAGATGATTTTTTTTGATTCTTCCATCACGTCGGCATTGTCTTGGTTCACCAAAAACTTGAACCCCGCGATGGCGATGACCAATCCGGCGGCGGCCGGCACCAACCTCACGATCACGATCCGGACAAGATTGTCAATCAGCTGGAACAGGTTGCAGATCGTGCACGCCGGCTGTTCCGCGCCGCCGCAAGCGGGCAATATCGGTTCTTGTTCCGCGAAAGCGGTTGAGAAGAACAGGAGCCCGGACAAAACTGCGGCAAAAATGGCGGCAACGCATTTCATTTGTTTTTTTTGGTGTTTGTTCCCCGCCGCGTTTTGTTCCGGCCGGGAGCGCCTCTGGAGGGAATCGAACCCCCGTCACCGGTTCCGAAGACCGGCACTTTATCCGTTAAGCTACAGAGGCGGGAAAAACTCAAATATCGCCTCTATCCTAACAAATAATTGAAAAAAAGTAAATATTGCGATAAAGTCTACTTAATCTGCCCGGCGCTTTTGCCGGTGGCAACCCGCTGGTTAATTTCCCTAAAATTCTAACGATCCGGAATTATGGACAAATTTTTGGATGAAATCCCTCAAGCAGTGAAAAATCTGATTGAAACCGCGCAGAGCGCGGGCTTTGAATGCTACATCGTGGGCGGATGCGTGCGCGATCTTTTGGCGGGCGCGGTTCCTTCCGATTGGGACGCGGCGACCAACGCCAATCCCGGGCAGATTCAAGAAATCTTTCCCGACAGCTATGCCGACAACCAATTCGGCACGATCAGGGTCCGCGCCGCTTCTTCATCCGCTACCCCGATGGAAATTGAAATCACCCCTTATCGCGTTGAATCAAAATATACCGACAAGCGGCACCCCGACACGGTGGAATGGGCCGACAATATTTCCGACGATCTTTCCCGCCGGGACTTCACGGTTAACGCGATGGCGTTGAGCTATACAAAGGAAAATGGCCGCGTGAAAGTTGAATTGATGGATCCTTTCGGCGGCCAAAAAGATTTGCGCGCAAAAATTATCCGCGCGGTGCGCGATCCGGAAGAAAGATTTTCCGAAGACGCGTTGCGGATGATGCGCGCGGCGCGGTTTGCCGCGACTTTGGGGGCGGAATGGGAAATTGAAGAGAACACCAGGCGGGCGGTGGTCAAGCATTCCGGGTGGATGAAGGCGGTTTCCGGCGAAAGGATCCGCGACGAATTTTTGAAAATTATTATGTCGCCGTCTGCCGCGCGCGGCGTTGAACTTTTGCGCGAATTGAAATTGCTGGAGCATATCATCCCCGAGCTTTTGGAAGGCTACGGATGCGGGCAGAACAAGCATCACATTTATGATTGCTATCACCATTTGATTAAATCTTTGGATTATGCCGCCAAAAAAAATTTCGGTATGCACGTAAGGATGGCTTCCCTCCTCCACGATATCGGCAAGCCAGCCGCGAAATCCGGCGACGGTCCCGACGCCACTTTTTACAACCATGAGATCATTGGCGCCCGCCTTGCCAAAAAAATTCTCCAGCGGCTTAAATTATCCAAAAAAGACACCGATAAAATTGTCCTGCTGGTGCGCTATCACCTTTTCTATTATAACGTTGGCGAAGTGAGCGAATCGTCCGTCCGCCGTCTGGTGAAAAATGTCGGCCGCCAAAACTTGGAAGAGCTTCTGCAAGTCCGTATGGCGGACCGTATCGGTTCGGGGTGTCCCAAGGCCGAACCTTATAAATTAAGGCATCTGCGCTATCTGATGGAGCGTGTGGCGCAAGACCCTATCTCTCCCAAAATGATCAAGGTCAACGGCAAGGACATAATGGAAACTTTAAAAATCGTTCCCGGACCGAAAGTCGGCCAAATTTTGGAGGTGTTGCTGGGAGAGATTCTGGAAGATCCCGCGCGCAATGACCGCGATTATTTGATCGCCCGGGCCGGCGAGCTGGGGGCGCTTGACGAAGAAAAACTGTCCTGCCTGGCGGCGGCGGGAAAGCAGCGGCGCGGGCAAGTGGAGATCAAGCGGGACGAAATGACCAAGAAGAGGTATTGGGTGGTTTAGAGAGCAAAAAACCGCGATAACGCTTTTTGCAACGCGCATAATTTTCTGCTGAAAATTTGCTTTCGCTCGGCCGCCGCCTTCGCGGCATTGCAAAAAGCGTTATCGCGGTTTTTCTTGATTGGGAGAAAGGATGTCCGCTTTTTGCAACGCGCATAATTTTCTGCTGAAAATTCGCTTTCGCTCGGCCGCCGCCTTCGCTTGGGGGGTTCATTTTCTTTGCAATCAAAGGGGTTGGACCCTTTAAAAGTATTTTGGATTTTGGTGGGTGGTTGCCTTTTTAAAAATGGACAAAAGGCGGATTATGGGTTAGGATGAATCGTGTTGCGGGGCGATGAGCGTTCCAAATGTCGCGATGAGCGCGACGGGGAGGAGTATGCCGGCAGTACGCACGATTCGGGTTCGTGCAGACAGGGTTCGATTCCCTGCTCCCCGACAAAAAACAAAACGGACAAACTGTCCGTTTTGTTTTTTTGTTATTATGATCTCTCACATTATCGGCGGTTGCGGCAATTCCCGATGAGTTTCCATTTCATATTGGAGCCGCATAATTTCATATTCTTGTTTTATCTGCGGCGCGAAATTAATTGCCAGCGCGACCAACGAAACAACGATTGCCAATCCGATGCCGGCGGAGATCCCAAAAAAGTTTTTTTGTTCCGCGGTCGGTTCGGGCAAATCCCCTTTTATTTGTTTTAATTTTTCAAAGATCAAATAATTGAAAATAAACAATAATGGCGTGAACGCAAAATTTATCAGCCATTCAATCGGTTTGTTGCCAAACGACTCGGCGATCCCGTTGACCAGAAACGATAAAAACATTTCAATTATCAGCAAGAAAAATATTTTCAAAAAATATCCGCGCACATATTCCCGGCTTTTTGCCAATGCGGCCGTTCCGCGCTTGTCTTCCGTGGCCGCGATATACCCGCCGGCAAATCCCCAAATTCCAATAACGATTCCCGGCACGACAAAAAATATCAAGCCGGTGCCGGCGGCCAAATACAGCGGCAGGATGGTTAAAAGATAGGAAAAAATTTTTGGTTTGGCGCGCCGCAACGATTCTCTCGCTCCCACCGCAGTTCTTTCTTTAACGGCGATGATGGCCGCGCATTGGACCCATGCCCATGTTGGTGCCAACAGCAGAAAAAACAGGACCGCCGATGTGCCGAGCAGTGTCCAAAAAGACAAGGATGATCCCGTGGCCGCGCCGGCAATCTTTATGCCAATGCCGGCGGCAAAAAGCAATAACAGCCACAACGCGATGGCAAGGAGAGGCAGTAAAAAAAGCGTTATCAACGTCCCCCATTTTTGTTTGTAGATTTCCAGCGCCTGTTTTATCAGCGGAAAAAATCCGGGCAATTGTGCATTTGAATTTGGTTCCATTTTTTTTATTAACTTTGGATTATCCAGATTGATAATATAATGGTATAATTTTTTTGCAAATTTTCAAGCTCTGTTTTTTGGGGAAAGCAAATTATCTTTGCATTTTTGAAATCATCAGAAAGCGGCGGAGAGCGTTTGGGGGTTTTGGCGCGTCTGTCTTTTGCAAAATTTGCAATTATTTTCTAGAATCAAAGCAACATCTCCAAATTAACATTCCGACAAAAAATATGACGCCAAAAAATTCTCAATTACCAAGTCAAAACCAGGGCCCGGAGGACGATTATGTTTTGACGCTTTACGAAGTTTGCGAGATGCTGGGCAAGAGCTCGCGCACGATTACGCGCTATGTCCAGCGCCACATTTTGCATCCGCGCGCGTTAAAAAGTTGCCAAGGTACTTTGGAATATCGCTTCAGCAAAAGCGAAATCCGCCGGGTGCGCGACAATGAAAAAAATTTGCGCCCCTATCTTTTCACTGAAAATGATCGCCCCAGCCCTCTGCCCGATTATCCGTCGGCAAGCTTTGCGGCATACAATTATTCTCCCTCAATGCCGGCTTCCGCGCCTCTGCCGTATCTGGTTCCCGGAGTGAGCTTTCCTATGAATCAAAATCAGTTCCATCAAGTTCCGCCGCCGGCCTTTTTCCCTTCCGTTGTTCCTTCCCAAAACTTTGCCGGTGAATTCTTGGAAAAAGAAGTGGAGCTTGGTGGCCGCAAAAACCGGCCGAAGGAGGGGCCTGCCAAGAAAGCGCTTAAGAAATCCGAACCCGAAAAAATTGAAAAAGAATCCGGCCGGGATCGCGCCAGCGAAGAGATCGTTTCCTTGCTTAAAGAAACCACGGAGATGTTGCGCGGCCAACTGAAAGCCAAAGACGATCAGATTAAAAATCTTGACGACAAGATCGGCCAGTTAATAGAAAGGAACCGCGAAACCAATATTTTGCTCAAAGGCTTGCAGGACAAAATAATGCTTTTGGAGCAACCGAAGATCAAGCGGGAAATTCGGGAGCGTCCCGAAACAAAACCGCCGCAGGCCGCCGCGGCCCTGCCGGCGATCCGCCGCGAAGAGCCTGTCCCGGCAACGGAATCCGTTGCGGTTGTCATGTCCGCCACTCCTTCTGAAAATCCCGATTGTCGCCGATTGCCGGTGCCGCCCGAGAGGAGAAATTCCGACGATGAAACCGGCGCCAAGAAAAAAGGATTGTTCGGTAAAATTTTCGGATGACATGCCGGCCGGAGTAGTGTTTTTAATTCTAATGCTCCGGCGCCGCCGGAGCTTTTTGCTGATGCCGGTTGAGAAATCCCCGGCAATAATTTAGAATGGAATAACGCTCGCGGTTATTCCATTGTGATGGAATAACTCTTGCGCTTGTTCCATTGGATCAAAACAATATGATCAAATCTTTTTCATTGCCGCTTCTGCCGCCGAGGGTAAATTACGAACCGCTGATCCGCATTGTCGGCGAAGCGCATCGGGCAATCGGCGAGCTCAACGGATTGTTGCGCAAAAATATTCTGGCACCCGAACTGCTGGCCGCGCCGCTGTTGACCAAGGAGGCGGTGTTAAGTTCCCGCATTGAGGGAACGCAGGCGACGCTGGAAGATGTTTTTGAATATGAGGCGCAAGGGAAGACATCCCAAACGGGGGAGAGAGAGCGTGATATTGCCGAAATCATCAATTATCGCCGCGCGATGAACTTTGCGATTGAGGAACTCAAGAGCCGGCCCATCAATCAAAAATTCATTCAAAAAATCCATTATTTGCTTTTGGATTCTTCCCGCGGCGCCGACAAGGATCGTGGCAAATTTCGCGTTGGCCAAGTTTATATCGGTATGCCGGGCGCGCCGATTGAAAATGCCAGTTACGTGCCGCCCGCGCCCGGAGACTTGCCAAAACTTTTGGAAAACTGGGAGCATTACGTTAACACAAACCAAGAAAAAGATTCGCTGGCGCAAATTGCCGTCGCGCATTACCAGTTGGAAGCGATCCATCCGTTTCGCGACGGCAACGGCCGCGTGGGGCGCTTGCTGATTCCGCTGTTTTTATACCAGCGCGATTTGCTGTCGTCGCCGCTTTTGTACATCAGTGAATATTTTGAAAAGAACCGCCGCGATTATTACGGCTATTTGCGCGGCGTGACTGAGCTTGGGGATTGGGAATCATGGCTGAAGTTTTTCTTTTTGGCGCTCATCAATCAATCGCTGAAAACCCAAAACGCGATCGTCAAAATTATGGAACTGAACGCCCGTTTGAAAAAAGAAATCATCGCCGTCAATTCGGTGCACGCGCCCGATCTTTTGGATCTGCTTTTTTCTTCGCCGGTGATTTCATTTGTCAAAATCAAAGACAGATTGAAAACCAAAAATCCGCAAACCATCTACAATCTTTTGGACAAATTCGTCCAAATGAAGATTCTTTTTGAAGAACCCGGCCGCCAGCGCAACCGCACCTTCACCTTCAAAGAATTGCTGGAAATATTGAAGTAATTTTGCTATAAGATCATCAGCTGTTTTCTGGCGGCAAAAGAAAAGTCAGAGGTGCCAATGAATGTCGTGCGTGTGAGCGGCGGCAATCCCACAATCGCGCCGGAAATGATTTTGGATTTGTGGCAGGAATTAAAAATCGCGTCGCCAAAGACTTATCTTTGGATTGATTCCAACCTTTCCACCTCGGAATATATGGCGGCGCTGGGAAATGAATTCAAAGAGATGTTGCGCCAAAAAAATGTCGGTGTAGTCGGTTGTTTTAAAGGGGTTAATGCCGAAGAGTTTGCCACGATAACCGGCGCGATGTCCGATTCATTTGCGCAACAGTTTGAAACCGCGGAATGGCTGATAGAGCAGGGAACTGACTTCTATGTCTATTTGCCGGATTTGGTTTATGGCGGCGATGTTGAAGGCAAGCTGATTAATTTCGCGCAAGAGCTGATGAAAATTCGCAAAAACTTGCCTTTGCGGGCCGAAATGCTGGCGATAAACGATTATCAGGGCGCATTGAAAAATATTGAGCGGTGCGCCAAACTGGGTCGGTTGATGCCCGCCACCAATCAGCGGGTTGTGCTTGACGCGTGGTATAATAAAGTGCTTCCGCGGTTATATGAATCGTCAGAGTTAAACAAGTTTTGTTGCGAGGTGTCATTGGGGGAATAAAAATATGAAAATCGTATTTATCGCCGGGCCGTATTTCGGCAACGGCGACAAGTCAAAAATTCAAGAAAATATACGCAATGCCGAGCGGTTTCAAATTGCGCTGGCCAATGCCGGGATTGGATTTTTCTGTCCGCAAACCATACCGAGCATTTTGAGTTAAAAGCCGTGGCCAGTGAGGATTTTTACCGCTTGCTGGATATGGAATTTTTGGCCAGAACCGCCGATGCAGTGATGGCAATTCCCGGATGGGAAACATCGTCCGGGGCGAAAGCAGAAATTGAATTTGCCAAATCGCGCGGATTGCCGATATTCTATCCGCAATCGCCGGATGATTTAGGCAAAATAATTGAATGGGCTAAATAACCAAACAGCTACGACCAATCGTAGCTGTTATTTTATTCATCCGCCAGAATACCCCGGGGCTTTGCCCCGGGGATGAATGGCGGGGAATCAAACTTTTCCGATCGCGTAACGTAGCGGAGCGTCGGAATACGTCGGGGCTCTGCCCCGGCGTAGTTTATAGGATTTGATTTGAAATGTGGCCCCAACGAGAATCGAACTCGTATTTCCGCCTTGAAAGGGCAGCGTCCTGACCATTAGACGATGGGGCCGAACACGCGACATCATATCATAAAGATTGCCAAAAGTAAATCTTGGGAGTATGTTAATGCTTGAACAATAGATTTTGTTTTTGGCTTGATTATGGAAATTAATTATTTGAATTTGGCGCGGGCGGAGGATTTGCCGGGCGCAAAAAAGGCGGGCTACCGGTTTTTGGAAATTTTGCCCGGGCTTTTCGCTTGGGCGACTTTGCTGTTCGGTTTTGCGCTGTCGTGGTTTTGGCCGCTGGGCGTGGCGATATTCATCATTGCCTTTGATCTTTATTGGCTGTTTCGCGTGCTTTATCTGGCAACGCATCAAATTGCCAGCTATCGCCGAATGCAAAAGCACATCAAGACAAGCTGGCGCGCGAAGCTGGAAGCGGATTTTTCCGCGCGATGGCGGGAGATTTACCATCTGGTGGTGTTGCCGTTCGCCGGCGAGAGCGGGGAAGTGGTGCGCGCCACTCTGGAATCGCTGGCCAAAGCCGATTATCCAAAAGACAGAATGATCGTGCTTTTGGCGGCTGAAGATATGCCTTCGGCGCGCCGGATTTTGGAAGAGGCGCAAAAAGACTACGACGGCCGTTTTTTTGCTTTGTGGCCCTCGGTCCATCCCAAAAACATTTCCGGAGAATTGCGGGGAAAAGGAGCCAATGTTGATTGGGCGATTGGCGTTATGCAAAAAAAGTTCTTGCCCGCAACCGAAATCCCGAAAGAAAATATTATCGTATCGTTTTTTGATATTGACACCAAGCCCTACGCCGATTATTTTTCCTGTTTGGCGTGGCATTTTTTGAAGTCATCCGATCGTCTGCGGGAAAGCTATCAGCCGATTCCCGTCTACAACAACAATATTTGGGACGCGCCGTGGATGAGCCGGATCATCGCCACCTCTTCCACTTTTTGGGAAATGATGCAACAAGAGCGCCCGGAACAGTTAGTAACCTTTTCCAGCCACTCAATGCCTCTGCCCGCGCTGTTGGAGGTGGGCTATCCCCGTAATGTGGTTTCCGACGATTCGCGGATTTTTTGGCGCGCCTATTTTTATTACGGCGGGAAATACAAAACCACGCCGCTTTATTATCCCGTGTCAATGGATGCGGTGCTGGGGAAAACCACTTTTCGCACGATGGTCAACCAATACAAACAACAGCGCCGCTGGGCGTGGGGAGTGGAGAATGTTCCCTATGTCTTTTTCAATCTTTTTTTCAGTCCCGCGGCAAAAAAAATATCTTTGCGGGAAAAATTGTTCCATGTTGGCACGATGTTGGAAGGTTTCTGGTCGTGGGCGACGGCGGCTTTGCTCACTTTCGGATTGGCGTGGCTGCCGCTGTTTTTGGGCGGCCAGGATTTCGGCACCACTCTGCTTTCCTATAATTTGCCGCGGTTCACTTCGGTGATTATGACCATGGCGATGGCCGGGATGATGATTTCGGCGATCATCAGCATGCTTTTATTGCCGCCGCGGCCGAAAAATTACGGCCGATGGCGGCATTTTTCAATGTTTTTGCAATGGTTGCTTTTGCCGGTGACGCTGATAGTTTTCGGCGCGTTTCCGGCGCTGGAATCCCAAACTCGCATGATCCTCAACAAACCCCTCGGTTTTTGGGTCACGGAAAAAGGAGACAAAGGCAAAAAATAGGGCTGATGTTAAGATTAACCTGATAATTACTAACCTTGACTTTAATAAAAATAAGGTTAAAATAGAATTGTAGTTATAAATCAACCTAAAACTATGTTAATCAAGCGGGAAATTTTTCAAGAATTAAAGGAACATTTGACTCAAAAAGAAATTTCTTTGTTGGTTGGTCCGCGGCAAGTCGGCAAAACCACATTGATGCGCGAATTGGTCGCGCATCTTGAAAGTATCGGTAAAAAGTATATTTTTTTAAGTTTGGACAATGAGGCGGATGAAAAATATTTCACGAGCCAGGCGGAATTGATTGAAAAGATCAAAATTCATCTTGCGCCCGGGAGTTTTGTTTTTATTGATGAGATCCAGCGGAAAAAGGATGCCGGGATTTTTTTGAAGGGAATCTATGATTTGGACTTGCCATATAAACTTATTGTTTCCGGATCCGGCAGTTTGGAACTGAAAGAAAAAATTCACGAATCGTTGGCCGGACGAAAAAGAATTTTCGAAATTAATCCGGTCAATTTTAAGGAATTTGCAAATTTCAAAACCGATTACCGCCATGAAGACAGAATTGGAAGTTATTTCGAAATAGAAAAAGATAGAACGAAAACTTTTTTAAAAGAATATCTCAATTTCGGCGGTTATCCGCGCGTTATTTTGGCATCTCATGTTTTGGAGAAAAATAAAATAATGGGGGAGATTTTTCGCAGTTGCGTTGAAAAAGACTTACTTTCGCTTTTGGAAATCGACCGGCCGGAAGCGTTTTCGTTAATGATTAAAATCATCGCCAGCCAATCCGGGCAAATTTTGAATTATTCAAAATTGGGACAGCAAATAGGTTTGACTTTTGCGCCGTTGAAAAAATATTTGTGGTATGCGCAAAAGATTTTTTTGCTCAAAATCGTTCGGCCGTATTTTACCAATAAGCAAAAAGAAATCACTCGGTCGCCGGTGGCGTATTTCCATGATCTTGGCTTGCGTAATTTTTCCATAGAATTAATGGGGGTGTTGTCCGATCCGCAAAGCTTTTCTTTTGTGTTTCAAAATTTTGTTTTGAATATTTTGCGCGAAAAAGAAAAAAATTCGGCAGCGACAATAAATTTTTGGCGCACTATCGCCGGCGCCGAAGTGGATTTCGTAATCAATCGCGGCCGGGAAGTGGTGCCGATTGAGGTTAAATATATTGATTTGAAGTCGCCGGTTTTGGGGAAATCATTGCTGTCGTTCATTGAAAAATACGAACCTAATGAAGCGTGGGTGGTCAATTTGTCATTGGAAACGGAGATTAAACATAAAACCACAGCGGTAAAATTCATTCCATATTGGAAAGTATAAAAGACATTCAATAATCAAAGCCATGGAAATTGAAGCAAAAATTGAAAATCCGGCAATTAAAAAAAGGTTGAACGATTTAGATTCGGACAACCCAAGGATGATTAAGGAAGCGGTGAATTATTTGGCGCGGCGAGACAAGAACAAGCAATTAAAAACGGCATTGCGCGACATTGTTGAGAATTTTCAGATTTGCGAATCGTTGGCGGCGATTTGGGCGATCGTTATTTTGGGTATTATGCGCGACAAAGAGGCGGTTTATTGCTTGCTGGATGTTTTTGAAAGCGATGAGGATTTTACGCAAGAAGCGGCCGCTGATGCACTGGTATTGATAGAAAGAGCTCATCCGGGCTCGGTTGTGCCTGCCACGATTGAGTTTATTGAGCGGAGAATTGACAATGATCCGTTTCATGCAAAAATTTTTGCTGTTGGCGTGTTGGGCGAATTCGTAGATCAAATCTCGGTTAAAAATTTTTTAATAAAATTATTCGAAAAAGACAAAGATATCCAAGATTTTATTAGTAGTATTTTGGTTAATACCAAGGATAAAAGAATTTTAGAACTTTTGAAGAGATCTTTGGTGTTTGCTGAACAAGTGGAAGATGATATTGCGACAAATGAAATGAAGTGGCATTATTATTATTTGGCCAATGGCATCAGCTATGCGGAAAAATATCCCGATAACAAATTATGGAAACAAAATTGGGAGCAAAGGTGGGAACATTTGCTGGAGAGAGTTGCCAAGGGGGACAATGAAGATGATTGTAACGATGGAATGGATACGGAAAAGATGGAAGAAAGATTTAAAGAAATGGAGCGCAAATTCAAGGGTAGCGAATTGGATAAACAATTTCAAAAAGAGTTGGCGGAGCGGGACGCGCAAAAGATTGAGCTGTTTTGTTTGGCAAAATGGCTTGAAATTCGCCAGCGGTCGGATTTTGAAGATGAATTTCAGCGAGCGCTGGATTTGGTCGGCGCGGGCGATATTTGGCAAGTGGAGGATATCCAAAAAATAATGAACGAGAGCTGTTCATCCGGCCCGATTGTGAAAATGATTTCCGAAAAAATAAATTTACCCGACGAAAAATCACTTACCGCGTTTTTTGAATACGCCAATCAACTTTGGAACAACACCCCCCGCGAAGAATTATTCGGTTTAACTCCTGCGGAAAAAATGGAAATTTATTATTTGTCGCAAGAATGAATTTTGCCGATGTTGGAATCCCAGACCCGCATGATCATCAACAAACCCCTCGGTTTTTGGGTCACGGAAAAACAAGGGAGGAAGAAATGATTTTGGGATAATTTTTGTTTGACAGAACATTAATTCGTGATTATCGTTAAAGTATAGAAAGGGTTAATTTTATGGCCAAGATAAATCAAAAAAAATACAAAAACGCGATTATATTTTTCGCGCAAAAAATTAAAAATGGAACCCTGGGAAAATTGAAGATGATGAAACTTCTTTATTATCTTGATTTTGATTTTTTTGAGAAATACGGCCGTTCGGTTACCGGTGACGAATATTTGCGTTTTGACAACGGGCCGGTGCCGCGGATGGGGGAAAAAATGCTCAAAGAAATGAGCGGCAAGGAGATTAAAATCCTTCGCAAAAAAATCGGCAATGGCTATAACGATCAGATGTTGATTGAAGCGATGGTTGATTTCGATGTCAATGTTTTTGATAAAGAAGAATTGTTGATGCTGGGAGAAATCGCCGCCAAATGGGAAAAATTTACCGGTTCGGAAATTAAAAATGCCAGTCATGGCGAAGCCCCATGGATTGCCGCCAAACCGAACGAAGCCATTGATTATAATTTGGTTTATTACCGTAACAAATACGGCGAGATGGCCAAAATCTGAAAATGGAAATCGCTTGGCACGATAACATCGAAAACGATTTGAAAAGTTTGCGCCGTTATCCCGCACCGCGAACCTCGCTGGAAGCGTGGCAGCGGCTTTTTTGTTTGAAGGGGGTCAGGGAAATGCCGGCAGTTGATCAATTTCCCGGATTTGGCAACGGCAAAATCTATAAGGGCCGAGTGGTACCGCTGCAAGAAAACGTTGGTAAGTCAAAAGGGTATCGGGTGATTTTTCAAATTACCGATTCCGCCGATTGTTGCTTGATTTTGGTTTTTTCGCGCCATGGAATTTACAAAACCGAAAAAGAATTGATTAATCTGATAAAATCAAGATTGGGCTAATTTTTGTTTTCTATTCCAAATGGGCGCGGGCGGAGAAATGAGTGATGCGGGCGCGCAGTTGGGGATGGCGCGACAAGTCCGGGTCGTTTTGCAAAATTCCTTTGGCGGCCGCGCGGGATTTTTCCACCAGGAAAACATCGGCCAGCGAGGCCATTGCCAAATCCGGCGCGCCCCATTGCTGACTGCCGAACACTTCTCCCGGGCCGCGGATTTCCAGATCTTTTTCGGCCAGTTGAAATCCGCTGTCAAATTTAAGCATCGCGTTGAGCCGTCTCGTCGGATAGTCGGAAAACAGCAGGCAATATGACTGGTGCTCGCCGCGTCCCACGCGCCCGCGGAATTGGTGCAGTTGCGCCAGTCCGAATTTGTGCGATCCTTCAATGGCCATAATGGCGGCGTTGGGGATGTCAATGCCCACTTCAATCACCGATGTGGACACCAGAATATCAGTTTTTCCGGCTTTCATTTTGTCCATTGCCTCCTGTTTTTCGGCGGCTTTCATTTTGCCGTGCAACATCCCGATGCGCAGTTCGGGAAAGATTTCTTTTGACAACTTTTCATATTCTTCTTTCACGGCCTTCACGGCATTGGCGCCCGACCAATCGGCCTTGGGGTCAAACAAAATTCCATCCCTCTTAATTTCCGGCTGGCCTTCTTCGGGGTCAATGCGCGGGCAGATCACGAACGCCTGTTGTCCCGATCCTATTTCCCGCCGGATAAATTCGTACGCGCCGGCGCGATCATCGGGCAAAATGATTTTTGTTTCAATTTTTTTTCTTCCCGACGGCATCTGGTCAATCAGCGATAAATCCAAATCGCCATAAACGGTGAGTGCCAATGTGCGGGGGATGGGGGTGGCGGTCATTGACAGCAAGTGCGGGACGGGCCGGTTTTCCTTTTTTGTCTGCCGGTTTTTTGCCAGCGTTGCGCGCTGGTCAATGCCGAAACGGTGCTGTTCGTCCAATATCACCAAATTCAGATTTTTGAATTCCACGCCTTTTTGTATCAATGCGTTGGTGCCGATCAAGATTTGCGTATCGCCGCTTTTTACCAGATCCAGCGCCGCTTTTTTGGACACCTTGCCGTAAGAGGAGGCCGCGCAGGTTTTGGCGCACAGAATGCCGATTTCAACGCCGAAAGGAGACAGCAGTTTGGAAAAGCTTTCATAATGTTGATTGGCCAAAATTTCGGTGGGCACCATCACCGCGGTTTGTCCGCCGGATTTGGCCGCCGCCAGCGCGGCAATCATGGCCACGATGGTTTTTCCCGAACCGACATCGCCCTGCAAAAGCCGGTTTGCCGGGTGGGGCTTTCCCATATCTTTCAAGATTTGCCAGGCGGTTTTGCGCTGGGCGTCGGTGAGTGAAAACGGCAGTGATTGCACGAATTTTTTGATCAATTTTTCGTCAAAAGGAATGGCGCGCGCGGTTTCCCGGTTGAGGCGCATGCGCTGGCGCAAAACCGCCAGCTGGATGAAAAACAATTCTTCAAACGCAAACCGCTTGCGGGCCATTGCCGCTTCCTCTTCGGAATCCGGAAAGTGGATTTGTTTGATTGCTTCTCCGAACGACATAAAATCATACGCTTCCAAAACGGTTCTCGGCAAAGGATCGGCGATTTTTGCGGCTTGCCCCAACAGCGGCTTGATGATGTATCTCAGCCAGCGGCTGGTAACGCCGGCAGTTTCCGGATATACCGGCACCAGCCGTCCCGTGTGCGTGTAGTCGTCTTCGCCGCCGCCCGCGTCGCGCACTTTTTCATACATCGGATTGGAAAGATATTTGGCGCCTCGTTTTTCCGCCAGTTTTCCCGCCAGGCAAACCATGGTTCCTTTTTTGAACGTTGACGCCAAATAGGGCTGGTTGAACCACGCCGCTTTAACTTGCCCGGTGCCGTCTTTGACAATCGCGTCAACGATGGTCATGTGGCGCTTCCAAATGCGCACCATTTTTACGCTTTGAATTTCCCCTTGGATGCAGGCGGTTTTGCCAACTTCCAAATCCGCGATATTGGTCCGCGCCGAAAAATCCTGATAGCGGGAAGGGAAATGATAGATCAGATCGCGCATCGTCAAGATGCCCAGATTTTTCAATCGGGTTTGGTAGGCCGAAGAGATCCTGGTAAAATTTTCAATCGGGATTTCTAAATTCATATTTTTAATGCTACAATGGATGCAATAAAAAATAAACAAAAATATGGCGCAAAACAATCAAGAAATCAGCTCTTTTTCCACGATCCTGATTTTGATAGTTATGGCGGTGGCTTTTTTGCCCACGGCCACGAAAATTTTCGGACCGGTAGCGCCGGTAATGATCATTGCCGGATTGATACTGATAATCTTGCTGATCGGACTGCGGGTGATTGACCAATATGATCGGGGGATCGTGCTCACTTTGGGGCAATATTCGGGGACGCGCGGGCCGGGGCTTACCTGGATTCTGGTGGGCATTCAGCGGATGATCAAGGTGGATATGCGTATTACCACAGTGGACATTCCGTCGCAGGAAGTGATCACCAAAGACAATGTGCCGGTGGGCATTAATGCGGTGGTTTATTTCCAAGTGGAATCGGCGGAAAAATCAATATTGAACATTAAAGACTACACTCTTGCCGTGGCGCAATACGCGCAGGCGGCGTTGCGCGATGTCATTGGCGGCATTGAACTTGACCCGCTGTTGTCGGAGCGGGAAAAAATTTCCGAAGAGATCAAAAAAATCGTGGACACCGCCACCGACAGCTGGGGGATTAACGTTACCGATATCAAAATCCAGGACATTGAATTGCCGGCGGATATGAAGCGGGTGATGGCAAAACAGGCTGAATCCGAACGCGAACGCCGCGCCATTATCATTCGCGCCGAAGGCGAATTCCAAGCGTCAACGAAATTGGCCGAAGCCGCCAAAATGCTCACTGAAACCCCGGGCGGCCTTTCAATGCGCACATTGCAAACCATCGAAAAGATCAATCCCGATCCGTCCAAGACCGTGATTTTCGCCCTGCCGGTGGAAATTATGGAGGGCTTCAAAAAACTTGCCGGCAAGTAAAAATTTTCCGGACAGACATTGACATTGTCCAAAATATCAAATATATATAGAATATAAAGTCTCCTGCGCCTACCTTGGTAGTGTGCAGGATTTTGTTTATAATGAGGGTATGGCCGGCAAAGAAAGAATCAATATATACATTGATGGCGGCAATTTTCACCATTTGGTTTTAAAAAAGCTCGGGATTGATGAGTTGGACTTTGAATTTGACAAATTCGCTGATTTTTTGGCGGAGGATCGTAAAATAGCGGATATGGGAAAACGATTTTATATTGGCACGGTCAGGGAAAAGATTGGCGATGCGCAGAGCAAAGAGGCGATGGCGCGCCAAACCAAACTTTTTACCAATTTGCGATTAGGCGATTGGGAAATAAAAACCAGCAAATTAAGAATGCGAACGGAAAAGATAATTATTGATAAAAGAGTTGCTGATTATAAGAAAATTATTCAGGCCGGAATTCAAGAAATCAATGTCAACAGAATGAGAGAAAAGGGTATTGATGTCAAGTTAGCAACGGATTTGATTGTTGGCGCAATTGATAATAAATACGATACGGCGGTAATTGTCAGTTCCGACACTGATTTGGCGCCATCAATTGATTGGATAAGATTGAGATTGAAAAAGAAAGTGGAATATGTCGGTTTTTCAATAAATTCTTTAAAAATTCCGCAAGAAAAATCAACGCCGTCGCAGGGTATGATCACTCATTCGGATATTCAGCGGATTTTGGTTGAATCGGATGTTAAAAAATTTGTTAAACAAAAATTATTTTAAATTATAGTAAATAAAAATTATGTTTGTAATCAAAGAACCGGAAAATTACAGTTTTGATAAAATCGGACATAGGGGTAAAGTATTTCCGATAGAAGAATTAACCCGCAAAACGCAATTTGTTTTGATTGAAGTTGAAGATAGGCTTGAAGATACGATTCGCCAGCGCGAGTGCGATTTTTGCTATTACATTTTGGAAGGCAGCGGATATTTTGAAATTAACGGCAACCGCGAGAATTGCGCGACGGGGGATTTGGTGGTAATTCCGGCCGGAAACAAATTCACCTACAAAGGCAGAATGAAACTGCTTTTGAATTGCACTCCGCCGTGGCGCGAGGAACAGGAAGAAACAATAAAATAGAACAGGTTTTTGTTTTGGCAATAAACCTGCCGATGGTACAATGGTGGCATAAGACAATACCATGAAAATTATAATCAAAAAGATCATTGTTTCGGGGTTGCTCGCGCTCGCGATATTCTTCGCGGCCGCCGGGCCGGGTGCGGCGCAATACGAAAACCAAGCGGCGTTGTTGGTTCAGATCGAGGAAGTCAAACGCCAGATTTTGATATTGCAGATACAGCTCATTCAGACGAAAATTTACGACTTGCAAATTCAATTGGCGCAATTGCAACTTTCGCCGGCGTTCATTGATGTTATTTGGCCCGCCGGCGAAGAAAATTTGGAAAACCGGCACTATTATTATATTCTTTGGGAAGCGCAGGGGGTGGAAAATGTTTCCATTGAACTGAAAACTCCGGGAAGCGCGCGTGTTATCGCAGAGAATGTTCCCGCCGCCGAAGGGCGCTGGTATTGGAATACGGGCAGTATTGCCGGCGACAGTTACCGGATCCGGATTTTTGACGCGGCAAATCCCAAAATTGCCGGCGAGACGGCAAAAGCTTTCACGATTTTTGACAACTCTCTGAAAAACAAATGCGTTGACGGCACGGTGGCCGGCCAATGTTCCGCGGACAAGCCCAAGCTGTGCTTTGACACTGAAATCGGCTTGATTGACGCCTGTAAATCCTGCGGCTGTCCGTCCGGACAATATTGCGGCACCGACTCCAAATGCCGGTGATTGTGATTCCAAATGTTGATGTAAAAATTCAATAAAATTTTTGCACAGATTTTTGTGCGGAAATTTTTTTAAGATAACAAATAAAAATTCAACTATGGCCGTATTAATTAATTTTAAAATTTGCGACAACGCCAAAGAATGCAGTGGCATTGCGGTGTGCAAGACCGGCGCGTTGTTTTGGGATGGAAAAAGAAAAAGTGTTTCCATTGATAATTCAAAATGCGTTTCTTGTGGCGCTTGCGAAAAGGCGTGCATGGTGGGCGCGATTCGGGTGGCAAAAAACAGCAAAGAACATGCTAAAATTAAGAAGGAAATTGATAATGACCCGCGCAAGATTGCCGATTTATGGGCGGATCGCTATGGTGCTCAACCGGTGCATCCGGCGTTTTTGGAAGAGGAAAATAATTTTAATTTAGAAAAAATGCGCGCCGGTAAAATATGTGTTATTGAGATTTTTAACGACGATTCTATTATGTGTTTGTTGCATTCAATTCCGGTGAAAGATTTGTTTGGCGACTTCAATGTCGATTATTTAAAATTAAAAATTTCAAGCAACGATTTTCTTAAAAAATACAAAATTGCCGAATTGCCGGCATTGTTGTTTTTTAAAAATAGAAAATTATTGGGAAAAATTGAGGGATATTATGACATTTCCGGAAAACCGTGTTTGGAAGAAGCGATCAAAAAGATTTTAAAATGATTTTGACAGAATGGCAAAAATCAGTTAATCTTGCCCCGGGTGTTTGAAATGGTAAAATTGATTGCCAAAGAGATTGATTTTGCGGCCGCCGCAGAGGAATTGAGGCGAGCGGGGATATATTTATCAAAAAAAGATTGCCCTGTTGCAACGGTTGTTTTGCTTCAATTGAGAGATTTGGAAAGAGCGGCGGGCACGATCATCAAGCAAGAAATTGATGATGGTTGCTGGCTTAACAGCAAGAAAGTGGAAATTGAGATTGAAAATCCGCACCATGTTTTTCTTATCAGAATGGCTCTTGATATGTTGCAAAGGGGGTACCATATTGTTCCTAAAAAAGAAAATAACGCCGGAGCTAAATAGCTCTTTTTTTATAGATTGGGTGAGGCAGGATGACAAAAAGTTGTCGCGGGATTAAAATAAAGCTGTTTTTGGATTCGGCGGGGATTGTGCCGGGGATCGCGGATGAATTTTAAAAGATTTCAAATAAAACACATAATTTATGATGGAGTTAATTTTTCTTTTGTTGTTTTTGCTTGTTGCGCTGCATTTAAAAAACCAGATTGAGGGATTGAGGGGAGAGATCGATTCTTTGCGGGCGCGTTTTGACGCCGCAAAAGGAAAGGCAATCCAGACTGCCGCCGCTCCCGAATTGCCGGCGCAAATTGAAAAGGAAGCATCGGTTGTGCTCTCCGATTCCTCTTCTCCTTTGCCGGTGTCCAAAAAAGAAGATTCCGGAAGTTTTGAGTTCAAAATGGGAAGCAAATTTTTTACCGGCGTGGGCGTGGTGGCGATTATTTGCGCCGCCGGGTTTTTTCTGCGTTACGCGTTTGAAAATGATTTGATCAATGAATGGGGGCGCGTGGCGCTGGGAGCGATTGCGGGCGCGACCCTTCTGGCGGTGGGCGAATTGACGCGCAAAAAGTATCCGAATTACGGCCAGGCGCTTACCGGCGGCGGGTTGGGGGTTTTGTATGTTTCTTTTTACGCGGCTTTCAGTTTTTACCAGTTGGTTGTCCAGCCGGCGGCCTTTCTTTCCATGATCGGGGTCACGGCCGCGGGAATATTGCTTTCTTTGAGGCAGAATTCAATGAGCCTGGCGATTTTCGCGCAGGTCGGCGGCTTTTTGACGCCGCTTTTGATTGATAACGGCGCGGGGAGTCCCCATATTCCGTTTTTGTATATCGCATTGCTGAATTTGGCGATATTTTTAACGGCTTTCTGCAAATTGTGGGCGCCGCTTTCCTTGACCGGGATCATCGGAACGGCGCTTGCTTACGGCTATTGGTACGTGAATTTTTACACGGCGGATCAATTTTTTCCGGCGCTTGCTTATGCCAGCTTGTTTTTCGCCATTTTTCTCGCGATTTCTTTTATCCAACACTACGTCAAAAAAGCCGGGGAGAACGCTTGGGACTTGCTGGTCGTAATTTTGGCGCCCTTGCTTTATTTTCATGCCGCTTATCCCGTGATTGATCCGCTATACCCGCAATTATCGGGGCCTTTTGTCGCCGGTTTGGGAATTTTGTATTGCTTGCTGGCGGTGATGGCGGGCAGAGCGCGTTTGCGATCGTCGCTTTTTCGCCATTTTCTGATGAGTGCCGGATTTATTTTGCTGTCAATTGCCGTGCCCATCCAATTTGACGGCAAATGGATTGTCGTCGGCTGGGCCGCCGAGGCGGTGGCCTTCATCAGCTCCGGATTTAAAATGAATTTTGGGGCATATCGCTTGATGGGGAACGGTTTGCTGATGTTAACCCTTTTTAAGGTATTATTTTTTGGAGAGTCGTTGTCGTTGACCGCGCGCCCGATTATCAATGATCGTTTTTTCGCCTACGCCGCGTTCTTTATCGCCGCGGCGGCCGCGGCATATCTGTATCGCCGTTGTCGGCAATCGGCCAACGAAAATGAAAAATCCGTTTTTTCAATTTTGGTGCTGGCCGCCGCCGGAATGTTTTTGTTGGGGGGCAGTCTCGAAATCGGTGATTTTTTTGCCGGCTATTGGTATCCGATTTTTTGGAGTATCGCCGGTTTGTTGTTCGCGTGGCTGTCATTTAAGGCATCCGCCGGAATTTTGCGTCCGGTCGCATATTTTGCTTTTGGCATTGCGTTTTTCCGCTTGCTGTTTGAAACCTCCGCTATTTTGTTGGTTAATTACAGCCCGATATTCAACACCCGGGTGATGGCGTTTGCCGTTTCGGCACTGCTGGGAAGAGCGTTTCTTTCAATACTGATCGGCAATAAAGAGAAAATTTCCGCGGATGAATATCGGCTTTTCCGTCCGATGTTGTTCGCTTATTTTCACGTTCTCATTCTGTGGGTTGCCAGCGCCGAAATTATAAGCACTTGCAATTTGGCAAAAATCGGCGCGGCAAAAACCGCGTTGCGGGAAATTGAAAATTTGAAAAACGTATTGCTATCCGCCGCTTGGATGGTCTACGGCGCGGCGCTGATGGTTTGGGGAATTGCCAAAAAAGCGATTTATGAGCGGTTTTCGGCGATCTGTTTGTTTGTCATTGTCATCGCGAAGGTTTTTTTGGTGGATACCGCCAATTTGGGCGACCTTTACCGTTTCTTTTCTTTTATCATTATGGGATGCGTGTTGTTGTTCACCGGCTATCTCTATTATCGCTTTCAGGATCGCATCCATGAGTTTATCCAGGGGAAATAGGCGGTAAAATCCTTGACACTCCGGCGCGGAAAAAGTTAAAATCAGGCCATAAAGGTCTGTCAGTGACAACAAACTGATTAACCGCAAAATTCAATTTCTAGGGTTGAATTTTGCAAAGCAATGTTTAAATTTGACGACGAAGAAGAAAAAGAAGAAGGCGGTAACGAAGGCGACGCGTAGCTTGAAATTTCAAAAAATAAAAACGGATGTTATATCCGTTTTTATTTATTTGCCGAATATTTTGATAATTTTGACAGCAATAAAAAATAAAAATATGGAAAACAAAAACGGCGAAATGTTTTTTGACGATTGCCCGATTTGCCGGGCAATGAAGGCCGCGCAGGAACGGGGCAGGGAACTGTCGCTGGAAGAATTAAAAGAGGCGTTTCAAGAAGCCAAAGACCAAGGCGGAGTCGTCGGCGGCGAATGGTTTGAAAAATAAAGATAATTAAAAATATCAGCAGTAATTTTACGGACATTCTCACATTCTTGAGAATGTGAGAATGTCCGTAAATGGTTTTCATGTTGGTTTATAATCACGGTAGTTGCCGGGAAAATAAAATCGCGTTGACATTTGATGACGGCCCGAATCCGTTTTTTACATTTAAAATTTTGGATATTCTGGACAAGCATTTGGTTAAAGCCAATTTCTTTGTTTTGGGCCAAAACGCCGAAAAATTTCCTGATATTTTAAAAGAGATTTATGAACGCGGCCATTTGATCGGCAATCACAGCTATTCGCATGCCAAAGAGGGCGCGTTT